>PPYE01432411.1_pt1 | contig 98302 bp, 79 predicted proteins | sample 1559881 | NCBI WGS metagenome assembly PPYE01 (sample SAMN08240022, study PRJNA423297) | Human gut metagenome, whole genome shotgun sequencing project.
AACAGCTCCGCATCGAAGTCATCAAGGAAGTCCGGCCCTGCATCCAGTATTTCCATCAGTTCCCGCGTTTGGGCGATGGCGCTATCGCCATCGGCGACAAGCAGGCGTTCCTTTTTCAGCTTTGCGATACGGAGCTGTTCGGTCAGCTCATTACTTTGGGATATAAAAATGTCAGGATCAATGAGGCCTTGCTGTTTCAGCGTGGCCAACATCTGATTCTGACTGGTCAAATCGGATATTTGTTTGTTGAGTTCAATGATGTCCGGGCTCCATAGCATTCGACGGTTGCGAATCACTTGGAGCGAGGTGAGCATTTCTGTAAAAATTGGTTCGCCATGGTGCTTGAGGTGATAGTAAAGCCGGAGGAATGCCTCCATAATTTTGATTTCCTGAATTTGAACCATGTTGCATTCGTGATTGCTTTGGTTGTGCTTACGGCATATCCAATATGGAATATCTCTGCACATTTTTCTCCCAAAGAAGGTTCCGCAATTCCCGCATATAATTCTTTGGGTAAAGATGTGTTTGCGACGAGGGCGATTTGAAATCTTGTCTCCTTTTGCCCGGAATAAGGCTTGCCTTGGTTAAGCGAAATGCCACAGCAGTGGTGTTTAGTTCGCAATAGAGATATTTTTACAGAAAAAACGGATGTGGTCGGAGATGATTTTTCGAATTACACATTGTTGTCTTTGACTACAAAGGGCGTGATCCCTCGTGATTTAGAAAGCGGAAAAGGGAAGTTTCCATCTGATTTCAAATCGTACAAAATTGTGCATAAGAACGACATTGCTTTTTGCCTTTTTGATATTGACGAAACACCAAGGACAGTTGGTTTGGCCAACGAAGATGGAATGTTGACCGGTGCTTACACAATATATCAGGTATCGGGACTGCTTCCTGAATATGTGACATATTATTACACTGCTTTAGACGATATAAAGGCATTAAGATATTACTATACTGGCTTAAGAAAAACAGTCAAGGCAGATGCTTTCTTATCTATGAAAATGCCCGCGCCGTCCATTACTGAGCAAAGACAGATTGTTGACTATTTAAACTGGCAGACGTCAAGAATGAATAGACTTATTTCTGCTAAGAGACGCGAGCTAAAATTAGTTAAAGAGATAAAGCATAATGAGGTAAAAAAGCTTGTTTTTGGATTGAATATAAAGGGAAATAGAAAGCCCACTGATAATCCATGGATGACAAACGCGCCTGAGAAATGGACGAAAGTTAAATTACGGAACCTTTTTACAGAGGTGAAAGAGCCTGTTGGAGATGAAAGTGAGAAATATACGTTGTTATCGCTTACAACTAACGGTGTTATTGTACGAGACCTAAGTGAGGCAAAGGGGAAATTCCCATCAGACTTTTCTGCCTATCAAGTCGTTAATCCGGGGCAGTTTGTATTTTGCCTTTTTGATATAGATGAAACACCTCGAACTGTTGGGCTGGCAACTATGCAAGGAATGATAACCGGAGCTTATACCGTTTTTGATGTTAAGCAATGCAATCCAGAATACTTACTACAGCTTTTTACAGTGCTTGATGATGAAAAGGCATTAAAACCGTTGTATTCAGGGCTCAGAAAGGTGATAAAAACAAATAATTTTTTGAACCAAAGCATTTACCTGCCCTCAGAGGAAGAACAATCCTCCATCGTTTCAGATGTTGCGGAAGTAATTAAACATTACGATAACATTGAAAAAGTATTCAAGAAAGAGATAGATATACTGACAGATTTGAAAAAGCAAATTGTTTTTTCTGTAGTGACAGGAAAACTCGATGTCAGAGGAGTAAGCATTCCTGATTATGAATATGTGGATGACGAAGATAGCGAAGAGGAAGAACAGGAGGATTGACAATGGCTTTTACCAACACAAAAGAAAGCGGTCTTGAATCCTTAATCGTGAAGTGGCTGGTTGAACAGAACGGGTACGAGGAAGGAACAAACGCCGACTATAACAAAGAATATGCTGTCGACGAGACTCGGCTGTTCCGCTTCCTGCAAGACACGCAGCCGAAGGAAATGGACAAGCTGGGCGTATTCACTTCAGATACGAAGAAGCGCCAGTTCCTGAACCGGCTGTCCGGAGAAATCGCCAAACGCGGCATTATCGATGTGCTGCGCAATGGCGTAAAGGTCTATCCGGCAGATCTTATCATGTTTTACCTGACTCCGACCGAAAATAACGAGCAGGCCAGAATCATGTACGAGAAGAACATCTTCAGCGTGACGAGGCAGCTGCGTTATTCGCAAGATGCCGGAAAGTTGGCGCTGGATGTTTGCCTGTTTATCAATGGTCTGCCCGTCATCACAATGGAGCTGAAGAACCAACTCACAAAGCAGAACACAGAAAATGCTGTGCGCCAGTATAAGGAAGACCGAGACTTCCATGATCTCCTGTTCTCTTTCAAGCGTTGCATGGTTCATTTTGCTGTGGACGATGCCACGATCCAGTTCTGCACAAAGCTTGCCGGAAAAGACAGCTGGTTCCTGCCGTTTAATAAAGGCTATAATGACGGCGCAGGCAATCCGCCGAATCCGGACGGCCTTATGACGGACTATCTCTGGAAGGACATCCTTACCAAGAGAAAGCTGTCTCGGATTATAGAAAACTACGCGCAGGTTGTCGAAGAGGTAGATGAGGATACCAAAAAGAAATCCGTCAAGCAGATCTGGCCGCGTTATCATCAACTCGATTGCGTAGAAAAACTGCTAGCTGATGTGCAGGAAAATGGTGTCGGCAAGCGTTATTTGATCCAGCACAGCGCAGGAAGCGGAAAGTCAAACTCCATCGCATGGCTTGCACATCAGCTGATCGGTCTTGAAAAAGACGGACATCCAATGATTGACTCTGTCCTTGTAGTTACCGACCGCCGTATTCTAGATAAGCAGATCCGTAATACGATCAAGCAATTCATGCAGGTTAAGAACACCGTGGTATGGGCAGAGCATTCTGGCGATCTGCGCAAGGCTATACAGGATGGCAAGCGCATCATTATATCTACGATTGAAAAGTTCCCGTACATCATTTCTGAGATTGGGCAGGAACATAAGAATAACAAGTTCGCTATCATTATCGATGAGGCGCACTCCGGCCAGAGCGGACGTAACTCCGCAAATATGAATCTGGCACTTTCCGGCCTTGCTACAGACGACGAAGCGGATAATGAAGACAAAATCAACGCCATGATGGAGGGACGCAAGCTCGTGTCCTCCGCTAGCTACTTTGCTTTTACAGCTACTCCAAAGAATAAGACCGAGGAGATGTTTGGCATTGCCTATGAAGAAGACGGTGAAATCAAGCATCGTCCGTTCCATGTTTATACGATGAAGCAGGCCATTCAGGAAGGCTTCATTCTGGATGTGCTGCGGAATTATACGACCATTGACAGCTGGTACAAAATTATGAAAACAGTCGAGGATGATCCGATGTTTGATAAGAAGCGTGCGCAGAAAAAATTGCGTGCCTTTGTCGAGGGGAATTCGGACGTCATCGCAAAGAAAGCCGCCATGATGGTGGAGCACTTCCACGAGCAGGTTATCGCCAAGAAAAAGATTGGCGGAAAAGCTCGTGCTATGGTGGTCACCGCCAGTATTCCAAGATGTATTGAATACTACTATGCCATTAATAAGTGTCTCTCAGACAGACATAGCCCGTATAAGACTATTGTCGCCTTTTCCGGTGAGCACAAGTATAATGGACAGGAACCGGCGCTGACATCGGCAGCTATGAATGGATTCCCTGATGCGAAAATTCCAAAGGAGTTCAAGAAAGATCCATATCGGATTTTGATTGTTGCGGATATGTTCCAGACAGGCTTTGATGAGCCACTTCTACAAACTATGTACGTAGACAAGCCACTCTATGATATCGCAGCGGTGCAGACTCTTTCCCGCTTGAACAGAGCCTATCCGGGCAAGGATGAGGTATATGTGCTGGATTTTGCCAACAAAACATCTGTGATTGAGAAGGCGTTTTCCAAGTTCTACAGAACGACCATTCTTTCTGGAGAAACGGACCCGAATAAGCTCTATGACCTGATCACGCTGATGGAAAGCTATCAGGTTTACGATAACAGCGATATTGAAAAGCTGGTTAATCTATTCCTGAGCGGTGCGGAGCGTGATCGGCTTGATCCGATTCTGGATGCCTGTGCAGCTGTTTACAAGCAACTGGAGCTGGATGACCAGATTAAGTTTAAGAGCTCCGCTAAATCTTTTGTTCGTACATATGGTTTCCTCGGAGCAATCCTGCCTTACGGAAATGTTGACTGGGAGAAGCTATCAATCTTCTTAAACTTGCTGATTCCAAAGCTGCCCTCACCGCGTGATGATGACTTTTCAGAAGGTATCCTTCAGACTATTGATCTGAGCAGCTATCGTAATGAAGCACAGGAGGCTATCGCCATTAAACTGGAGGATGCAGATGCAGAAATTGCGCCGGTTCCTGCAGGCAAGGTTGGCCATATCGTTGAGCCGGAGATGGATTTACTTTCAAAAATCATTATGGATTTCAACGACATGTTTGGAAATATCAACTGGAATGATACAGATAATGTACAGCGTCAGATTCTGGCTATCCCAGAGATGGTCTCCAGGGACAAGAAGTATCAGAACGCCATGAAGAATTCTGATGAACAAGAAGCACGTACAGAAAGTGAACGTGCCCTGCAGCAGGTCATTTTTTCAATCATGGCTGACAATATGGAACTATTTAAGCAGTTCCAAGACAATCCGTCCTTTAAGAAATGGCTTTCCGATTTGGTGTTTAACCTTACATATAACCCGGAAGGCAAAGAGTATGTGATGCCGGAGTCCGGAGGTAAAGCTGACGATTATGATTTTTCAACACAAGAATCTTTATTGACTGCGGAAGATTCTGCTTCATACGGAAATAAAAAGGATGGAAAGTAAACTGTAATAAAGGTGGAGAATGCAATGAATGATTCTTTTGACAAGACAATAAGTGGAGGAAAGTTCGACGAGGTTTTTACAGAGGTTCCCCATACGGAGACGCTCGGCCTTAAAAACCCGGAACAACTTTGCCTTTATCACCTCAACGTCAATAACAATGTATTCTCCACTGACAGTCTGGAAGTCTTTCTGCGGAGGAATATCGGTCAGTACGTGTTCTCTCGTGCTCAGATTGAGAACTATCATGTTGAGGGCGATGTGTACAGTGTCGGAATGGATGCCATCGACATCATGAAACGTAACGGGGCTCCGGGACAGAAAGGTACAGGCAACGACCTCGGTGAAATCCTACTTTATGTATTTTTAGAGCAAGTTCTTGGAGCTCCCAAAATCATGAGCAAGGTTGAACTTCAAACTGGAGCTAAACAATATGACAGTAAATGTGACGGAATCCATCTTCTCTCGCTGGAGCAGACCTTTGGCATTCCCTATTACCACATGGTGTTCGGCACCTCCAGTATTGTGGGCGACATGAAAAAAGCGGTTGACTCAGCTTTCAATGCCATTGTGGAAATCGATAAGCAAAGTACGCAGGAGCGTATCCTCGCAGAAAACACGGTTTTTAGCAAGTCCTTTGATAAAGATACTATTCAGAAAATCAAAGATCTGCTTATACCGAGTAAGGGCCAGGTTGTTCCGTATGATACAGCTTATGGTGTTTTCCTTGCATATAATCTGGGCCTCAATCCAGCCAATTACAGTGTGGTAGACTTTCGGCGTGCGCTGACTCAGAAAATGAACACAGATATTCATAATCATGCGGCATACATTGCTGGTAAAATTAATTTTTTGGGTCTCGGCAATCACTCGTTTTATTTCTACATTCTGCCGCTCAACGATGCGGATACGGAAAAAACACAAATTATGGATCGTGTGATGAATGGGGGTGGCAGACCATGAACAGTCAAACAATCCAGAACCTTGGCGATGCCATTTTCTCGGATATTGACAATAATCCCTTCCTGAATGAACTTTATGATAACATTCTCTATAACTATGCCATCACCAAATTCAATCTCTCTGACAAGCGGCAGATGAGGGAAATTGATGTAATGTCCGCCTTGCGATTTGCCGATTTGCTGTCTAAGTCGACACATGCAGTAAATCGCGACAAGCACAAAATGTGGGCACAGGAGATAATTATCCTGCTACACGCTCTCTACCCGGACAATCCCGATGTTAAATTCTATGCTGGATCAGTGTTTGCGAACACTGGAAATTATCAGGCAAGAAAGATTATCGAGAGTGACTTTAATGGAACGACCGTATTAGAACGTTTTTTCGCTGAATACCAGAATGATTATTTGACAATCCCTGCTGCACCAGAGCTTCGGTTCTTTGGCGCACAGAAAAATGCCTACGATCATCTTTCGAATAATTACTTCAGTTATTCGGGCCCAACATCTATGGGTAAGTCATTCCTCATGCGAATGTACATCAAAGATCAGATACAGCATGGGGTGCAAATGAATTTTGCTCTGATTGTTCCAACAAAGGCACTGATCAATGAAATCTACAAGCAAATCATTGATGAAGATCTTAAAAGCCTCCTGTCAGAGCACAATTATAAGGTTGTCACCGCCGCCGGGGATATTGCATTGGAAGGTCTCCACAACTTCATTCTTGTGCTGACTCCGGAACGTTTGCTGTATCTACTTATCAGCAAACCAGATTTGCAGATAGACTATCTATTCATCGACGAAGCTCACAAGCTATCCGGGAAAAATAGCCGTGGGCCATTCTACTATAAAACCGTGGATATGCTTCTTAAAAGGAAAAAGAGGCCGCATTTTATTTTTGCATCACCCAACATTCCAAATCCAGAAGTGTATTTGAAGTTGCTGACAGACGTTGAAAATGACGCTAACGATAGCCATCTTCGTTCCACTTTTTCACCAGTGGCGCAAATAAAGTTTAGCATTGACTTAAACAACTTCACTGTCAGCGTATATAACGACCATACCGGCGAGTTGGATTATCTTGCAGAAATTAAAGATAGAAACGCTTCTCTGGTTTCATTCCTTCTGATGTTTGAAAGAATAAACCGTGATCTTCCTATTGAGCGAAAGCAGCAGACCATCGTTTACTGCAACGGTCGAAGTAAGGCGATTGAGCACGCACTTGCCTTCGCTGATCAGCTTTCTGACATTCAGGACAATGATCTAAATGTGCTGGCGAGAGACATAACGAATGAAGTACACGGTGATTACTATTTAGCCCAGATTATAAAAAAGGGCATTGCTTATCACATTGGATACCTGCCGGCCGCCATTAGAATGCGTATTGAGGACATGTTCCGTCGTGGTAAAATTACAACTATGTTCTGTACCAGCACTTTGCTTGAGGGGGTAAATCTCCCGGCGGATAATCTGTTCATTACTGATAACAAAATTTTCCGAAAAGTGATGACTCCGGTTGATTTCCGAAATCTGATAGGACGTGTAGGCCGCATCCGTTTCAACCTTTACGGAAATGTTTTCTTTGTTTCACAGGGCGAAAAGTTGAAGCAAGAAGACTATGTGGATCTCCTGAAAAAAGAGGTCCCAAAGCAGACGCTTTCTATCGAGGCGGGCCCGAAAAACCTTACGAACGCTGAAAAGAAATACGTCATCGAGGCGCTGCTGCAAGGCAACATTGAGCTTGTAAAACGTAATGATGCACAGTCAGAGGAAGCCTATGTAATGATGCGTAAATTCGCTCTTATCCTTTTGCGGGATATTATGCAGGATAACGATAGCCTTGTAAGGCGCGAGTTTTCTAATCTGCTGACACCCAAGGACGAAGCGAAAATACGAGAAGCCTTTATTGATCCGTTCACAGAACCAGATGATGATATCAACACCTCGGTAGACCAGACAAAAAATCTACGCGCTGCCATCGCAATGGGACTGAAATATCCTGACCGTGTTGATGGTAGGTTCGACTATGATGATGTTTTGGCTTTCCTTGAGAAGCTGAGTAGGATCTTCAAGTGGGGAAAGTATGAGGCATCTACGCTTGGAAAGCCCACTCTCCTGCGCTGGTATGCGGTTGTCCTGATTCAATGGATGGAAGGAACCGGTCTCAGTAATATCATGAAAAAGGCTCTGGAATACCGGCGGCAGCATCGTGATAACTTCTGGGTAAACCGAGGGCAGAAAGAATACTACAACGACGGCCTCCGGCACCGCAATATCGTGTTTGCCGACACCCTGGAAGTTATAGATAACATCGTTCTGTTCAGTATTTCGAACTACTTTCTCCGCTTTTCAAATGAGTATAAGACTGTACATCAGCTGAATGAGTTTGATAACAACTGGTATGAATTTGTAGAATATGGAACGACGAATCCGATAACTATCCTTCTACAGAGAAATGGTTTCTCCCGTGAAGTATCTACTTATATTCGCAATAATAAAGATACGTTTATCATTGAAGGTTTAGATGGAAAATGGCATTTGAGCACTGCTTTGCTTAAGTGCTCAAACACTAATGCTCGAACAGAGGCATTAAGTGTACGCTATAATATGCCGGAGTTATTTGTTGCTGGGTAATTGGGAGGCAACCAACATGGATAATAAAAACGGAGTAATCTATATCCTGACAAATCCGTCATTGCCGGATTATGTAAAAATCGGTTATGCAGATGACATTGATAAGCGACTGAAGCAGCTGAATCGAAGTGAGTGCATTCCGTATGCCTTTCGGATCTATGCTACATACGAGGTTTCCTCCAGGCTATCAGATCTGAAAATCCACTCGATTATAGATAAGCTGAATCCTAATTTACGCGCCGTTGAGAGTTTTAACGGCAAACAGAGGGTACGCGAATTCTACGCCATGTCGCCAGAGGACGCCTATTCAATCCTGGAAGCCATCGCTGAGATTCACGGGTGTGTGGATAAATTAAAACGAATGGTGCCCTCCGAGGAGGAGCAGGTTGCTGAACGTGAGGCGCAGGAGATCGATTCCGAAAGCACAGAACGCGCCACAAACTTTTCTTTTAGCGCCTGCCAAATCCCCCTGGGAGCAAAAATTGAATTCGGAGAGAATCCCAACATCACCGCCACTGTTGTTGGGGATAGGAGCGTGGAATACAACGGAGAAACCATGTCTTTAACCGCTCTGGCAAAGCTCCTGACCGGCAAGCAGTATTCCATAGCCGGACCCAGGTTCTTCAAATACAAGGGAGAGTGGCTCAACGACATCCGCCATAGGATTGGGGTCTAAAAGTAAACGATAGCCCACAAATTAAACGGTACCCATAAAATAAACGATAGCCTCCTGCTACCCAGCGTCTTTGCGGACCGGGTTGGCAACATGGTATCGCTTTGTCTGGCGGCGGCAAGGACTGATAATGACCTGAAACCCTTTGAAATTAGGGCTTTCAGGCAAAAAGAAAGAACCGCAACCTTGATACGCATTGTATCAAAATTGCGGTTCTTATTTGGTGGACCTGAAGGGATTCGAACCCACGACCTCTCGGATGCGAACCGAACGCTCTCCCAGCTGAGCTACAGGCCCATATTTCTGCCGCCAAAGGCATCTCCCTTGACGGCGATATTTATTATAGCATGTTCTTTCAAACAATGCAAGTCCTAAAACAAATTTTTTGACAAAAAGATTCTAGCTTTTCCCGCAAATAGGGGATGTTTGCATGAATGCGGGTTTCTTTTTACCCATGTCCATCAATCCATAGAGACATACCGTCCATCTTTATGGTACAATACTCCTGGAAGATAAGCGTGTTTCCAAAGTACCATCAGAAAAAGAGCCTCTACTAAGGGTTCATGTGATCTGGCCACACAGCCGTTACAGGCATTCTTACACCGGAAGCATTTTTCCATTTATATAAGGAGGAATTTGTATGGCGGTTTTGAAACGGATTCATTACAATACACCGGTCGTTTTGACCTTTTTCTTTCTCTCTCTGGCGGCGCTGCTGTTGGGCGCTCTGACCGGCGGATGGACAACGCAGGCTTTCTTCTCCGTCTACCGGTCACCGTTGACTGACCCGCTCGGATACGTCCGTCTGTTTGGCCATGTTCTAGGACATGCGGGATATGAGCATTTTGCGGGAAATATGCTCCTTTTCTTGGTGATCGGCCCACCTATGGAAGAGAAATATGGAAGCAAAGTCCTCCTGACTGGCATTCTGTTGACCGCGCTGATCTCGGGCCTGCTGCAATGCATCTTTTTTCCAGTCACCGCGCTGTTGGGAGCAAGCGGTATTGTGTTTATGCTCGTTATGCTTTCCTCCTTGGCGGGGATGAAAGAGGGGAGAGTCCCCCTGACGCTGATCCTGGTTGCTATTCTGTATCTCGGACAGGAGGTCTACGCCGCTCTCTTTGTTCAAGACAATGTAGCGCATTTTATGCATCTGGTGGGTGGCGCTTGCGGCACTGTTTTTGGATTCGCCGCCGCACGAAAGAAGCTATAAAGAAAAGGCGGTATCGGATTCTCTAAAAAAGTCCTCAGGCAAACCGTTGCGTTTCCCTGAGGACTCTTCTTTTTGATAGAGATCAGACAACTGTCACCTGTACATTCCGTTTGCGTAGGCCTTCGCAGATTTCAGAATCTGCGCTGGCATCGGTAATCAACTCGGAAACGCTGGAGGTACTCAAAAAAGATACCGTCCCACTTTTTCCCAACTTGGAACCGTCCAGCAGCATACAGATGCGATCTGCACAATGGACCATCTCGCGCAGCGCCTCTGCGCGCTCCATATCTACACCGAAGAATCCACCCGCAACAGTAAACCCGTCCGCGCCGACAAACGCGGTGTTTACGTGGAAATCTTGCAAGCACCGCTTGACCAACGGCCCCACCATGCATTGGGAGTGCTTCTGATAACTGCCGCCCAGCAGAATGATCCGTCCATCCGGCTCCTTGCAGAGGTTCGCCGCAACATAGGCGGAGTTGGTCAGGATGGTGACATTGCGCCGAGTTTCGGCCACCTGTGCGGCAAACATGGCACAGGTGCTTCCGGTGCCGACAATGATTGTCTCGCCGTCCCGCACCCTCTGGGCTACGGCCGCCGCGATCTTCAGCTTTGCCTCATAGTGCAGAGCCATATGATAATTCGTGTCGTCCGGGTTGGGGAGGGTCGCATAGCCGCGCCGCCGGGCCAGGATTCCCTTTTTAGACAGGGTGTTTAAATCATTGCGCACAGTCACTTCGCTGGTATTCAGCAGGCGGGCAAGCTGCCCTGTCTCAATTTCGCCGCGTTCCGCGACCAGTTCAATCATCTTTACATGGCGTTCGATCATGTCCATTCTCCAATCCGGCTATCGTTCGTTTACTTCCACAGCAAGCCCGCCCGCGTCCAGCGTATCGACCATCGCCTGCACCGCAGCGACGGACAGTGGTTCACTGCCCAGGGTATAAGGCATGCTGAGATTGGTGTATTTGCTGATGCCAAATGTATGATAGGGGAGCAGGGTTACCTTTTTGGCACCGGACTCCCGTGCGAAACGGAGGATATCCTGCAATTCGTCCGCTGTATCGTTGAAAGCCGGGATGACGGGGACCCGCAAATCGGTGGCATTATGTGCCAGGTAATACTGGGCGGAAGCGAGCGACTGCTGGTTGGATACCCCTGTGAACCTGCGGTGCTTTTCGTCGTCCGTGTGCTTGACGTCCACCATCACATAGTCAAGCAAAGGGGAAAGGCGCGCGGTCAGCTCTAACGGATAGTTGCCGTTGGTCTCAATAGCGGTCTGAATTCCCTGTTCCCGGCAGGCTTCCAGGCATTGCAGAAGAAATTCACTCTGCACAGCCGGTTCCCCTCCGGAGAACGTGACCCCGCCCCCGGTGCGCTGGTAGAAATCCCGGTCCTTGCAGACCAGCTTGACGACTTCCTCCACCGTTTTGTCATAGCCCACCAGCATCAGCGCGTCGCTCGGGCACAGGTCGATGCAGTGGCCGCAGCGCACGCATTTGGTATGGTCGGTGAGGAAGCCCGCATCGTTGTGGGAAACCGCCCCGTGTGGGCAGACTGCCTCACACCGGCCACATCTCGTACACAGGCTGTCTTTGCGCAAAACCTGCGGGGCCGGGAGGAGCGATTCCGGATTGTGACACCAGAGACAAACCTGGTTGCAGCCTTTGAGAAAGACAACCGTGCGGATACCGGGACCGTCGTCCAGACTAAACCGCTGGATATTGAACAAATGGCCTGTCATAAAAACCTCCGATTAAGCGAATGCATCGTATTCTGTGCGGGCGATCAGGTGATCCTGCCATTTCTTTTCCAGCTCGCAGTAGAAGCAGCTAAAGCCGGCCACCTTAACCACCAAGGAGCGATAATTTTCCGGATGCTGCTGTGCGTCGAGCAGCACTTCGCGGCCGACCACATTGAACTGCACCTGGAATCCGCCCTTCTCAAAATAGACCGCGATGGCTTGGGCGATCTTTTCGATCTTCTCCGGGCTGTTCAGCGCCGAAGGATGGAAACGGATGTTTAAGATGGAGCCGTTGTCCATCAGGGCGTGGTCGATCTTGGCGAGGCTGTTGAAGACGCCGGTGATCCCCTGCAAATCCGTGCCAGGGGTGGGGGACATATTGTCGGCCAGGCTTTCGCCTGCGCGTCGTCCATCGGGCGTAGCGCCGACCACTGCACCGTCGGTCACGTTCATAACGACCGTTTGGGCCGTGCAGCCGAACTGCCCGCCGCGCAGCGGGGTAAACTGGCGCATCTTCGCCGGCAAAATGGTAAAGAGGTCGCGGCAGAGATCGTCCACCTCGTCGTCGTCGTTGCCGAATTTTGGCGCATTCAACAGGGCCTTGCGGATCGCCATTCCCTTGTCGCTGGCGAAGTTCTCGTCGATGGCCTCCATAACCTCTTTCAGGGTATATTTCTGATCTTTAAAGCACACGCGGTCCAGCGCTTCCAAGGCGTTGGCGGCATTTGGGTAGCCGTGCGCATGCACGATGGTGTCGTTGTAATTGGGTCCGCGTCCCCAGGAGATGTCTTTGCCCATCTCAATGCGGTAATTCACCACGCCGGAGAGGAATGGCGTCGGGGTCAGCGTATAGTAGCTCTCCGCGATGGCCCGTTCGATCCGCGGGATAAAGGGGAGATAGAAGTCGAGCTGTTCCTCCCAAAGAGCGATAACCTCCTTGAGATTGCGGCACTCAACAAAGGGACGGCTGGACGGGCACAAACATTTGCCCGTATTGGGGTTGTATCCGTCGTGGAGCGCCAACTCCAACAGCTTCATTACATTGACATAGACCGGCGTAACGCCTGTGCCGTGTTTGCCGGGAATGCGCACTTCGCTGCAGCCCATACCGGCCCAATTGCGGGCGTCGCTCAGCGGGATCCCCGCACGCACCATCATATCGACCGCGACATCGTCGTTGAAGAACGCCGGCATCCCGCCGCCGTGACGCACCAACGCGCGCAAAGCTGCTTCATAGAATTCCAGAGGTGTGGTGCTGCCCATGCTGACGATCACGGTTGGAATATTCATATTGGTATTGCCGAGCGCCTCCAAGAAAATGTACGACAGTTCGTTGACCGCTGTCTTCCCATCCTGGGTCTGGCCGCCCAGCGTGATGGTCTGGAAAAGCTGGTTGCCGCCGAGGTTTTCGGTGGTGCCCCAGTCGCGCAGCTTGTTGGCCTCAAAGCATTTAAGAAGGAAGCACTCGCAGAGCTGCTGTGCAAAGGCTGCGTCAATCCGGCCGGCCTCGCGGTCGCGGTCATAATATTTCTTCAAATAGCTGTCCATGCGGCCCATGGAAATGCTGTGGCCGTTCGATTCCATCTGGATCATCAGGTGGATGAACAGGACAAACTGCAACGCCTCGTAGAAGGTATCCGGCGCCTTGCGCGGCACCTTTGCACAGATGCGGGCGATCTCCGTCAATTCCGCACGGCGTTCCGGCGTCGGCGCGGATTTCGCCTTTTCAAAGGCCAGCTTTGCTAGGCGGTCGGCATAGTCGAGCGCGCCCTGCATACAAATCACGACGCTCTCCAGGAACGCCTTCTTCTCTAAGTATTCCGGATCATCTTCGCGCAGGAGGGCGAGGTTGCGCTGTGCCTCGTCGATGACACCCTCCAGGCCGATATCGAGCAACTTCACATAATCCGGGATGATATGGCCGTCGCCGTTCTGGTTGTGCTCAATAATCATCGTCTCGTTGACGCTCGGATGCTGCTCGCCGATCAGATATTCTCCAATGGTGCTCTTCAAATTGTAGCCCACCCGGTCATAGTGGGTGTAGCCCTTCCATTTTTCGCACATGGCCAGGATCTCATCGTGCAGCTTCGGCGGTACGATAAAGCGCTGGCGGTCGCGCTTCTCAAACGTATCGAGCTCCTCTTCGATCCAGTCCACCGCAAATTCCGGGAACAGGGCGGCTGCCAGCGGCTTGCTGGCGGTGTTGCCCACAAGCAGGTCGTCGTCGCCGATATAGATGGTCATTTCCCGCAGGTAGCGCGCAAAAGCTTCCGCGCGGCGGATGACCAGCGGGCGCTCCGGGTGGGAAAAGAATTCCTCTGTATAGATACGTCCGCGCTCCATGCAGATCTCCGGGGGATAGGAGCGGATGTAGTCCTTGATTCGCTGGGTCCTCGTCATATCGATTCCATCCTTTCTATACAAAATCAATCGTTTATGAATGGGCCTTGAGAAACGCTTCCAACTCTGCACGGCTGGGAGCGCCCTCCATAGGGCCTTGTTTGCGTACGCTCATCGCGCCGGCTGCACAGGCAAAACGCCCGCACTCCGAAAGAGGCTTGCCTTCGATCAGAGCGGTCAGGAACGCCCCGCAGAAGGTATCACCGGCGCCGGTGGGGTCAACTTCCTCCACCTGGAAGCTGGGAACCGGGATTTTCTCGTTTCCCTGGTAGATGATGCACCCCTCGCTGCCGTTTTTCAAAACGACCAGTTTTCCCTGGTCCGCCCAGAGACGGCATCCTTCCTCGTCGGTGGCGCATCCGGTAAACAGGGCAGCCTCTGTCTTGCTGGGGAAAATGATGCTCGCCTTCTCAATGACCGGCCGGCAGAGCTCCCGCACTTCCTCCACGCTGAGGGATTCGGGGCGGATGTTGGGGTCAAAGCTGATGCGGCTACCCTCCGGCAGCTCGTCGACAATGCGGTAGCACGTCTCCTGCAAGCTCTTGCTCACGCTCATGTTGTAGCCGGTGAGATGGAACCACTTGGTTCCCTGTAGTTTCTCCATGTCGAGATCCTCGGCGTGGGTCATCCCGGCTGCGGCGTGGCGGCTGTGGTACAGGAAATCGCGGCTGCCGTCCGAATAATAGCAGACAAACGCGCAGCCGGTGGAAGCGCCGGGAATGTCCTTGACCATGCTCACATCGACGCCGCTGGAGACCATCTGCGCCTTAAAGCACTTGCCAAAGGGGTCCGGGCCCACGCTGCCGATGACCGCTGTCTTTGCGCCCAGCTTTGCAGCGATGTTTACCGTGATCGGCGTATCGCCGCTTGCATAGGGACCGGTAAAGTCCGCTGGTTTGTCCAGCGGTTTATCCAATTCCTTGCGCATAATTTCGCACAGGATTGCACTGACTGTCACAAGATCGTATGCCATACGTTTCGCCCTTTCTCAATTAAATTTTACACGAAATAGGTCTATCTTACAACTCCTCAATAAAGGAAAAATGCAGGGAATAGGTTTTGCTTTCACCGGGTTGCAGGATGGGTGCCAAGCACCCCTCTTCACCGATTTTCTTTCCGTCCAGGGGCGCGTTGAGCGGCTCCATGCCGAGCACATATTCGCCCTTTCCCAGCATTTTCCACTGGCAGAAGTAGGGGAGGTCGGCATGGTTCCATGAGACCCGAACGCCAATGCGCCGAACCGGATTATAAACGGTATAACCGCTTTGCCCCTGCGCATCCTGCGCCAGTTCATGGAAATAGCAGCACTCCTGGTAGGGATACGCCGGCGGTTCAATTTCCCGCCAATGCTCCATTTCTTCCGCAGCGTGGGCGTCGCGCGGTTCCACGCCGAGACTGTCTAGGACAATCTTTGTGTCCTCGCAGAGGAGCGGGTAGCCGAAATTGATGTGGTAGGAGAGCAAAAACGGACGTGCCCCAAAGCCGCAGTTGGTCACGGTGTCCGTCAGGGTAAAGGCGTCCTCACCGTAGGAAAATGCGTAGGTGCGGCGCAGACGCAGGTTTTCTCCAAAGATGCGCGCTTCCCGCATAGACCCTTCTACCGTCAGACTCATGGAATCCGCCGTCCGGCTGCGTGTGACGCGGACGTCCTCGGCAGGGCAGTTTGCCTCCCTTCCATGCAGGCCGCGCGATTCTCCAGCGATCTCCGCCGGAGAGCCGATGTGCTGCAAGCCGCAGGTGGTCAGGAAACCGACGTAGAAGCCGCGCAGCCACTCCGTACCGCGGGCGTCATAGTACGCGGGTGCGGTGATGCCGCACGGCGCGATGTAGTTGAGGTTGGCGCCCTTGTAGCGCACCTGGTACAAATCCATCGCGCGGCCGGGAAGAAGGGTGCATTCCAGCGCGCCGCCGTTGTCCATTTGGATCATGCGCACGCCGTCCTGCCTGCCATCCAGCAAGCGGGCGTCACGCACGCTCATCAGCTGGTCCGGTTCCCCGATATAAGCAAAGAGATTTTGCTCCATAATCGATCCCTCCTTATTCGCCGATCACATCGACGAAGACTGTGCGCTCCTGCGGCCCGTCAAATTCCATGAGGACGATTTCCTGCGCCGCCCCCATAATCATGCTGCCGTTTTGGATGGGGAAGATGCAGCTGTTTCCCGTCAGCAGGCTCCGCAGATGGCCGTAGGCGTTGGCGCTGGTGCGTCCATAGGTGGGCAGAAAGTGCGCATGGGCGTATTGGGCATCATCGTCCACAAGTTTATGTAAAAGGACCTTAAAGTCGTCCATGATGCATTCCAACGGCTCAGTGACCACAATGCCGCAGTTCGTGTGCGCCACTACGGTGGTGACAATCCCGCTGGTAATGCCGGATTCCTTGACATATGCCTTGACCTGTTCGCCGATATAATGGTATGAATATTCGTCGTCGGTCAGGACGCTGAATTGGTAATGTTTAACCATTTTCTTTCTCCTCCATTCCTAAGAAACGCAGGGCGTTCCCGCCCAGCACCATGGCCTTCTGCTTCGGCCGCAGGTTCAAAACGTCCACAGCGCCGATCATGCGCTTTTGCTCAATGCGGGGATAGGTGCTGCCGAACATCACCTTGTCCGCCAACATGCGGTCGATCCAGTATTCACCCATCTGGACGTTGAAGGTGGTGTGGAAGAACTGCTTGGGGGAATCGAAATAGAGCAGCGCTGTGTCCGCATAGACATTCGGATATTTGAGCAGCAGCATGGCCGTCTCCATAATATAGGGCCAACCGAAGTGGCCAAGGCAAATGCGCAAATCCGGGTAGCGCATGGCTACGTCTTCAAACAATACCGGCCGGGAATAGGTGGACGGGCTGTCTTTGATCCAGGTCATGCCGGACTGGAACAGGATGGGCTTGTTGTATTTCAGGCAGATTTGATAGACCGGGTCCATTAAGTTAAAATCGTTCGGATAGAAGCGCTGCATGGCAGGGCTCAGCTTGAGGCCAGCGAGATGCAGTTCTGTGAAGGCCTTTTCCAAAACCTCGACGGCGTCGGGGCGCTGCGGGTCTACGCTGGCAAAGCCAATCAAACGCTCCGGCTGTAGATCCACCAGGGTGCGAATTTCTTCGTTGGAGACAATGGTGTCCCCTGCGCGGGTGGTCACATCCTCAGCGCTGATGACACACTTGTCGATTCCGGCGGCGTTGAGCTGCTTCATAAACAATTCCATGGGCCAGACATGCTGTTTGTATAGGAAGTACTGCTCGCGGCGGAATGCGACGCGTTCTGGATCTTGGCAGATTTCCTTGAGAAAGCCCGGAAAGGCATATACATCGATAACCATGTGATTTTTCTCCTTTACCAATCTGGATTGTACAGGTAAGATTTGTTGGCTCTATTATAGCTCTTTTGCGTGCGAATATCAATTAACTTTCGTACGAAATTATAACTCTGCTTTTGTAAATATCAACAGAATGGCTTTTAGAGAAATCCTATAAAATCCATCGAGGAAAATTTTGTGCATGCATCCATATTCTTTCATCTGTTTGAGACCATGCATGGGATGTGCTATGATATAGAAAATAGGAACCCTCTCTTTTTTGGTGCATTCCCTCAGAGGAAAAGCGATGGAGTTTCCGCTATCCTAAAGAACAAGGAGTTGATCGAAATGGATTGGGTCAAACAGCTCAACCAAGCATTGGCGTATATCGAAGCAAACCTGGAGGGAGAAATCCACCTGGAACGGGCGGCACAACTTGCCTGCTGCTCCACCTACCACTTTCAACGGATGTTCACCTATCTGGCGGGAATCCCACTCTCCGAGTATATTCGCCGCCGGCGGATGACCAAGGCGGCGCTAGATCTGCAAAATGGTGCGAAAGTGCTCGACGTCGCTTTGAAATACGGGTATGATTCCCCGACGGCCTTTAACCGTGCATTCCGTGGGATACACGGGGTTGCACCTTCCAGCGCCAAAGAGCCAGGGGTGCAGTTGTGTTCTTTCCAACCGATCAGCTTCGTCATCACGATCAAAGGAGAGGTTGCATTGAATTATCGAATTGAACACAAAGAAGCATTCCGTATTGTGGGCATCCACGCACCTATGGAAAAGGAGATTGAGAGGAACTTCCAAACGGTTCCAAAGCTTTGGGAAGAGATTGCTTCCGGAGGGATCCTCCCAAAGCTGCTTCCCCTGATGAACGGCCAACTCTCCGGTGTGCTCGGTGTCTGCGCATGCGGGGAAAAAGAGGATTGGCGGTATTGGATTGCTGTGGCAAGCGATGCGCCGTCCGGGGAGTTTGATGCGTATACCATCCCAGCGTTCACTTGGGCGATTTTCCCTGGGAGCGGTCCGATGCCCGGCGCTATCCAGGAGCTGGAAAAGCGTATCGCTACCGAATGGCTTCCGACGTCGGGTTATGAATTTGCCGACGGCCCCGATGTAGAGGTCTATTTCACGCCAGATCCCAAGCAGGCGACTTTTGAGGTCTGGATCCCTGTTTGCAAGAGAACGGAAACAAAATAATAAGCGAACGCCCCTTGCCTCCGGTTGGCCGGAAGCAAGGGGCGTGTTTTTTTGTTTCCGCTAGTCGTGATGAATGGAAACGAACAGGTTATTCGATATTATATATTTAAAATATTTATAAAAATATTTTTTAATATATTGATATTTTAATAAATTTATACTATAATGCAACTGAAAAAGACGTTGGTTCTATGATGTGATATGGCGGAACCAATTTCTTTTGATATGTTTTATGTTTGGCAAGTAAGAAAACAGTTTGGTTGAAATGTTCCGAAAAAAGACAAAACAAACAGAAAGGAAGAATTGCATGAAACGATGGAAAAAAAGTGTAGGAGCTCTGTTAGCGGTTATGATTGCTGTAACAGCGGCGATCCCAGCCGTTTCGGCCACTTCAGAGCTTCCAGGCACCGCTTCAGACTCCGAGACAAATGCAACCTATTACAACAACGCAACGATCCCGGCAGCGGACCCGTATGTCCTTTATGATGACGACAGTGGCTATTACTATGCTTATAGCACGGATGGGGCAAACAGCGGCTACTATTTTGGCGTTTACCGGTCACCGGATCTGGTAACCTGGGAAAAAGCTTCCAATGGGGCAATCCAAAGAAATGACCCGAACCAATGGGGGTCCACCTGGTTCTGGGCGCCAGAAGTCTATAAGAATGAAGAGACCGGCCTGTTTTATATCTTCTATTCCGCAATGTTGAAGCCCGAATTGCGTGAAGAGGCGTTTGCCTATGCCGACTTCGAAGAGGCTTGTAAGATCGGCGTGGCCGTGTCTGAAACGCCGGAAGGGCCATTCCATATCATTGACGACGAACCGATCGATTATTATCCCTATGACCCAGATTATTATGACGTCAACTTGATTATGGATGAGAAACAGATGAAACCGCCGGCAAGCCTGGAAGAGGGTATGACTGCGCCCAAGGGTACTTATATCCCGACCATCGATGCCAATGTTTTCTTCGATGACGACGGCCGGATGTATCTGTACTATTCAAGAAATGCATACCGGAACTGGGTATGGGACGAGGATCTAGGTAAATATATCGAGGAATCCAATATCTACGCGGTAGAATTGAACACCGATTGGTGGGATGATCCGACGGGAAGCACGATGCCGACTGTGAAAGAGGAGTACATCAACGCAAATAAGTCGCCGGAAGATACAGAAGATGTCCGGAAAGACGGATATGTTCCGATTATTAACTATGCCGGTGAAAAGCAAGAATGGGAAAACGCGCACGTCAACGACTATGAGAAGTATAATGGCGGAAAGAAAGACCGTAGATGGGCAGAAGGCTCCACGACGTTGAAGTACTACTATGACAAGGACGGCGATGGGGAAGACGAAGCGATCTACTATATTCTTTACTCCTGCAACAACTATGAGAACGAAAACTACGGTGTTGGCTATGCGGTTGCGGATAACCCGCTCGGCCCGTGGGATAAGTATGATCTGAATCCGATCCTGTCGCAGGATGAAGAGTTGAGCGTATATTCGACCGGACATGGAAGCTTTATTACAACACCCGATGGGACGGAGAGCTATTACGTCTATCACGGCCGTTCTTCGACGACGGGTGGCAGAAGGTTGTATACAGATCGGATGTATATCGATGAGACGAAATTGGATGCGGATGGCAACCCAGTTATCTGGGTGGATCAGAGCACAAGCGACCGGCCGGTGCCATCCGGCACAGCGCCGTACACAATGCGTGCAGATGTGGACACCCTTTTCATCGATATCGAGGAAGGAAACTCCGCTTCCTTCTCTGTGGATATCGAAAGCGCGTCAGGAGCAAAGTTACCGTTGGCAAATGTGTTGAACCGTGTGCAGGCAACTGTTGCGGACGAGGACATTGCAGATGTATCCGTGGACGGTGGAAATGTGACTGTAACATCGAAAGATGCTGGCAGTACCACTATCACCTTGACCTATCAGAGGTTGAGCAGCTCTGGTGAATACTACGATGTGCAGAACGAAGGCGAGACGGTATTCATCGAGATTCCTGTAACAGCAGGGGAGCCCGTGTTTGGTGATGTCGATGGCGACGGCCAGATGTCGAAGTCTGATATGGATCTGGTAGAGGAGTATATCTTAGGAAACGTAGAGTTGACGGAACAGCAGTTTGCCCGGGCAGATTGCAATGAAGACGGTGCGGTAAACGTCTTAGATCTCGTGAGAATTAGAAAAGCAATTGGATAATATTTTGAGGAGGGGACAGGACATCCCGTTTTCGGGATGTCCTGTTTTTGCTTTCAAAAGGTTTTAAAATGGTTATCACCATGCACTTATCGTTTAAACGATCGTGAATTTTTTAAAAAATCACATATTTTGCGTCGTGACATTTCGATAATGGTATTCTTGGCGATCTTTTGCCGGATTTCTTAAAAATTTGGATCGATCCCATTTGAAAAATAAGGATTGACAAATCTAACTGTTCTCATTATACTAACAGTTAGAAACTGAAATTAAATTGAGAACAGTTAGGACGGTTTATCATCGTGTCTTCCATGAACAGGTTCTGATCCTGCTTAGGTGGCGGCCCCTCCATATTCAGAACCATCTATGGGGAGGAAAAGGAGGTGGGATTTTGAATAGCGAATTTAGTGTGGCCGTCCATACGCTTGTCTTTTTAAACCATATGGGAACCACACTTTCCAGTGAAGAACTGGCGAAAAATGTATGCACCAATCCAGCGCGTATCCGTAAAATTATGGCAAAATTAAAAAAAGCTGGGTTGGTCGATACGAAAGAGGGGATTGACGGCGGATACCATTTTATCCTAGACCCCGCCGCCGTGACGCTCCGTCAGATCAGTGAGGCGTTGGATATGCGTTTTGTCTCTGCCAATTGGCAAAGTGGGGATACCGATATGAAGTGTTTGATTGCTTCCGGTATGGCTGCCATTATGGATGATATCTATGGACAGCTTGATGAACTCTGCCGGACGCATTTGGACAGCATCACCATTCAAAAAATCGAAGATCATATTTTTGGCCAGGGGTCTCAGAAAATTCCATAAACAGAGGATCTGTAGTATGGTCACCGCTCAAAGCGGTTTTTCATTCTCGCTGGCAACAAAAGAACTCCTTGCATAGACCTTAAAATTCATCGAAGAGGAGGTCCTGTATGGGCTTTTCAGTTGAAACAAGCATATCCGCTATTACTGTTTTCTTACAGGGTATTTTGAGCTTCTTTTCCCCGTGTGTACTTCCGCTGGTCCCGCTCTATATCGGTTACTTGGCGGGCGGCACAAAAACCGTCGACCCGGATGGGACGGTCCACTACCAGCGCAAAAAGGTCCTTCTGAACACTTTATTTTTTGTAATAGGCATCAGCTTTGCGTTCTTCCTTTTGGGCTTCGGTTTTACCGCGGCAGGGCGTTTCTTCAGTGGAAACCGGATGCTGCTTGCGCGCATCGGTGGCGTGATCGTGATTCTGTTTGGTTTGTACCAGCTCGGAATCTTTGGCTCCCGGTTCCTCAGCAATGAACACCGGTTGCCGTTCCGCCTTGACCGGCTGGCAATGAATCCGTTAGTCGCTCTGGTGCTTGGATTCACCTTTAGTTTTGCATGGACCCCCTGCGTAGGGCCTGCCTTGGCGAGTGTTTTGCTGATGGCCTCTTCTGCAAACTCAGCGGCAACCGGCTTTGCCTTGATCGGCGTCTATACCTTGGGTTTCGTGATCCCGTTCCTCGCGGTGGGCCTGTTTACCAGCACGCTGCTGGACTTCTTTAAAAAGCATCAGAAGGTCGTCAAGTACACTGTGAAGGCCGGCGGAATCCTGATGATCTTAATGGGCGTCATGATGATTACTGGCTGGATGAACGGCGTCACTGGATACCTGTCCAGCTTTGGTGGGACGGGGGACAGCACAGCTTCTTCGGAAAGTACATCCGCGGTGCCTCCGGCAAACAGCGAAGCCTCACAGACGGACAGCAGCGCTCCAGCGTCTTCTGAGACGGAGAATTCAGAGGAAGAAATTCCAGAAATCCCAGCTCCAGATTTTACACTGACCGACCAAAACGGAGAGCCCCATACGCTTTCCGATTACAAGGGCCAGGTGGTGTTCCTTAACTTCTGGGCGACCTGGTGCGGCCCTTGTAAGCAGGAGATGCCCGATATCCAGGCGATGTACGAGGAATTCAATCAAAACAGCGACGAGGTTGTGATCCTTGGCGTTGCAAACCCCAAGACCGACGACGTCCCGTATAATCAGGACGGCACCATCGAGGAGGTCACGCAGTTCCTCTCGGACAATGGTTACACCTATCCGGTCGTGATGGATACGACCGGGGAGATCTTTGCCGCATATGGCGTAACGGCATTCCCGACCACCTTCATGATCGATAAAGAAGGGAACGTCTTTGGCTATGTTACGGGCACCCTCACGGACAGCATGATGCATGACATTGTGCAGCAAACCCTTGAAGGAAGGCGCTCTTAACAAAAGATCATACCCATGTATGATCGCAATAAATGGAGAAACGATAAGGAAATAGGAGGTATAAAAATGGCAGTAATCGAATTGACAAAGGATAATTTCAACACAGAGACCGCACAAGGCAAGGTGCTGATCGACTTCTGGGCTAGTTGGTGCGGACCGTGCAAAATGCTTTCTCCCATCGTTGATGAAATCGCGGAGGAAGCCCCCGATGGACTGAAGGTCTGCAAGGTAAATATCGACGATTGCCCGGAGTTGGCGCAGCAGTTCCAGGTGATGAGCATTCCGACCTTGATCGTGATGCAGGATGGAAAGCCGGTCGCGTCCTCCGTTGGCGTCCGCCCGAAGCAGAAGATCCTGCAGATGCTTGCAGAAGCATAATCGAAAAACAAAGAGAGGCCGCTTCCCGCTGCATGTGCTCCGAGAAGCGGCCTTTTCTGCTGGGATTAAAGAGGATGTGCCTTTCGTCTACACAATATAGGAACTGTCTACATAGCCTACAATTCCATTGTAGCTAATGACATCCCATCCTTGCCATTCGCCGTTGATGGTAACCGTCGCCCCATTGGGCGCCTGCCCGATCACCTGCGCATCGCGGCTGGGCCTTGCGCGGATGTTCAGGTTTCCTCCCTGCGTTTGTACGGTCCCTTGACGCGGAGGCTGCGGATTGTCGATAAACGGCAGACCGAAATACTGCGTGAGGCTCTGGACGATATTTGCTGCAATCCGGTCGATGTTGTTTCGGATCCAATCGGCGTCCTCCGGATTGTCGTGGTAGGCGACCTCAATCAATACAGAAGGAGCGTTTGTCTTGGTGATCTCTGCCAACCGGGTTGTGGGGACGGTTTTCACCAAGTTCGGCTGCGGATAAATATTCTTGAAATTGTCGGCAATGATGGTCGCAGCCTGCTTCCCTCGGACACTGGCCGGATAGTAGTATACGTCGGTCCCTTGGAGTTGCCCAGACAGGCTCTTCGGCGCAGCGTTGGAGTGCAGGGCAAGATGTAAGTCATAATAGCCCTCATTCGATTGCCGGATGGCTTGCCCCAATGTCATGTCCCGGCTGCTGCGTACATACTGGATACCATTTGCACGCAGATAGGGTTCCATGGCGTCTGCAATTAAATTCATGTAGTATTGCTCGTCGCCACCGTTTACGTATTTGTTGAAGGGCTGTAAGGACGGACTCAGATAGATAATCGGCATGGTGTGATTCCTCCCATCAATGGTATCAAGGTTCTCTTTCACAACATCTGGTTCAGGATGCGCTTGCTTGAGGCGGGGCGATCTTTCGGAAGAAATCTGCGCTGCTTTTCCCCGGTGGTCGCAGGAAGCGCCCCAATTCATATAGACACTCTGGGTTCTGTGTAATCTGATTGACCTTGCTGGCGCAACCAAGCGTTGCAGAAAAGCCTAAACTGCGTACAATTGGCACGGCCGCGTCACTGATAGCACCAAACGGATAAACAAAGGTCGTAGGAGTATATCCGGTGTGTTCCTGCATTTCCTGTTGCATTTGGGTGATGTCTTTGGTCAAGAGTGCCGTATAATCCTCCAGGCTTTCCCCGCGCAGTTTTTTGGCCCCTAAACGCTTCCCGTCGCTCGAATGGAGGTTGTAGGTGTGGTTTTGAAATTCCACATAGCCGGAATCCATCATTTCCTTAATTTGATCCCAGGTCATATGCGAATAGGTCGCGTGGTTGGCGTCCGCCTTGCTAAATTGGTCCGTATAATAGCCGATGGGGGAAATGACAATTTTACTTTCATATTTTTTTGCCAACGGATACGCATATAAGTAGTTGTTGTAGTATCCATCGTCAAAGGTGAGCATGATTGGCTTTTCGGGCAAAGGGACTTGCTTGTTGACATAATCCAGAAGATCCTGCATGTGGATCGTTGTGTAGCCGTTGTCCTTCAAATAGCGGAGGTCCTCTTCAAAGGTCTCCGGCGAAATCGTGTATTCCCCACTCCCATTCCGAAGCATGCTATGGTACATGATGATGGGAAGTTGAATTCCCTCCGGCTGTACCTGGGCGTTTGTTGCTTTCACGTGACCCATCTGTACATAGGTAAAAACGCCCGCCGCCGCCCCGACCAAAACCAAAAATAGCGCCAGTATTCGTTTCATTGAAAAGGTTCCATACATTCCCAGCATACTCCTTACGCTGCCTCGATTGGTGTCCGAAAGGACATCCCATTCGGACATCTGGACATTCATAAAAAATATATAGAGAATGCAGCGCATTTATGATATAATGTTTCACAAGACGCTTTTGTGCCGAATGCACCGGAAGTGAAATTCAAAGATAAGTTGGTGAATAATTTGGACGAAAAAAACACGCAAGACCAATGGACTCCTGAAGAGCTCCAGGAGACAAATGAAGAATTGGAAGAACAAAATACCTCCCTGGAATCACCAGAAGCCACGGACAAACCTGAAGAACCGGAGCTGGATGAAAACGGAAAACCCCGCCGGAAATTGAATAAAAAAGCCTACATGTGCGGTATCGTCCTGCTATTGATGTTCTTCGCAATTGCAATTTACCGTACGCACACAAATGGGTTCGGCATGATTGTACAAACCGTGGAATCCTATACATATAACGTGGAGACGTTGGAAACACCTGCATCTTTTACAATCAATCTCGACAATCTGGAGAGCAACAGCGGTGTCAGCGTCTATGATGACGGGGACTGCTCCATCGAAGTATCCAGTGTGGAGAAGGCGGACGATGGGTACTTGGTCACCTTTATGGCGACGCCGAAATACGACTTCTTCCAAAATTATGCGCTTCTTGTATCTGCAACTCAGGAAGAATACCAAATTGTTTCGGACGGTACCGCACATCTGGCCATCTTAAAGGCAGAATTGACGGGTTCCTACGGCGATGAAACATTTACGGCGACACAGGGCGAATCCAACGACATTGGGACCCTCTTCACGTATACGATCCCGGTGCAGGAGACTACAGGGGAAGTGTCCTTGACGTTCAATGGTTTGAGGAAAATGAACTGGAACCTGAAATAAAGCGCAGCAAAACAGAAAGAGCTTGCTTCTATCCCAAAAAGGGAAGAGGCAAGCTCTTTTTATATGTGCATTTCTCTTATTCAGAAGCCGCCTTCGGCAGGGTTTCCGGCATGGCTGTAACGGCCTCACAGAATTGTAAAAGATCTTGATAGACCTCTTGGCGATTGGACTCACCCAACACAACATGACGCGCCCCAGGATAGAGGATCAATTGGACATCATGGCCCGTGCGCACAAGCCTTTGCGCCAGCTGACGGATCCCTTTTCCGAAGTTTCCCAGCGGGTCGCGGTCCCCGCTCATCAACAAAATGGGGATGTTCCGCGGGACGCTGCGATACCAGCGGGGAGAGCTGATTTGTTCTTGCAGCTGGAGAATATCGCAATAGCCGGAAATGGTCAGATCGAACCCGCAGAGCGGGTCGTTGTTGTATTGGTCGACAAAGTGGTCATCGCCGCTGAGCCAGTCGTGTTTGGTGCGGTTTGGCGCAAATGCACGGTTGAATCGCTCTGTGGAATACCTTGCAAACGCAGCATCGTGCGCTTTGGGGCCGAATTTTCTCCGCTTTGCCTCCGCAAATGTCCGCCGCCCCGTCAGAAGACTTCTTTGGATGGGACCGCAGGTGCCGAGGAAGGCCACTGCGGAAAGCTCTTCGCCATATCGGGCGCTATAGGCCCTTGCTAAAAACGATCCCATGCTGTGTCCCAACAGGAGATAGGGGATATCCGGATAATCGTGCCGCATGATTTCATACAGCTTGTGCATATCCTGCAATAGGTTTTCACAGCCGTTCTCACCAAAGTATCCATAAGAACCACCTGTGGAAACGCTTTTTCCGTGGCCTAAATGGTCGTTAATCGCCACTGCAAACCCGTTGGACGCCACATATGTGGCAAAATCCATATACAGAAGGCTGTGTTCCGCCATTCCATGTGCAATCTGTAGAACGCCCTTCACGGTTGTCCGATCCGCGGGTTCCACAATCCGGACAAAAATGCGTTCGCCGTCTGCATGAGATTCGAAGGACATTTCTCTCTGCAAAAGTTCCATTTTGGGAACCTCCTTCCAATGCCATTGAACAAAAAGCTCCGGTAGAGCTTGCATTTAGTATACCGCAGCTCTCCCGAAGCTTCGTAAAGGAATTGTAAATTTTTGACGAACAAAAATAAGCGCTACACAACTGCGATGTTATAAATCACCAAAAAGTGGAAAAAGCTGCCTGCGACACAGAAAAAATGCCAAATAGAGTGCATATATTTTACTTTTCGGCCGACGCCATATAAAATCGCCCCGACTGTATAGAGCACTCCGCCGGTCACCAAAAAGAGCAGGGAAATTCTGTCGAGGCTCTCAATCAGTGGGCGAAGGAAAAAGAGCACGCACCAGCCGAGCCCCAGGTAACAGATCATAGAAATCACGCGAAAACGCTTCATATCGACGGCGTTGAGTACGATTCCCAAGAGGGAAACCGCCCAGACAAAGCCAAACAGGAACCAGCCGGTCACACCGCCGATACAAAGGAGCGAGACAGGGGTATACGTGCCGGCGATCAATAGATAGATGGTGCAGTGATCCAGCACCTGAAACACCTTCTTAGCACGCCCCACTCCCAATGCATGGTACAGCGTGGATACCGTATACAGAAGAACCATGGTGCTTCCGTAGATGGAAACGCTCACCACGGTGAGCGCATTGTGTTGTCCCTGCACCAGCAGGATTACCAGCGCTGCAATGGCGAAGGCCGCGCCCAGACCGTGGGAAATCGCATTCCAGATTTCCTCAGCCGTCGAATAACTGGGCAGACCCAGCCGCTTTCTCCTCCAGGCCCGGCGTTCGCTCCGGCGCGGCGTCCGAAAGGTTGTTTTTTCCATGCCATCCGTCCCTTCTAGCAACAGCCAAATTTTCTCATGTTTCTTGCGCGCCAAGAGGGGGAAGCCCCTCTAAATCAAACGGGGGGATAAACCCTTTTTGTGCCGATGTGCGCTCTTGTACATACCCATCCAGCCCCAGGTCAAACAGATGCTGTTGTACCTTCTCATATTCCCGCTTGGTGATCCGGCGGTTGATCTCTGGAAACTCCGCGGCCCGCCCGCAGGGGACATATTGCGCCATCAAGCTTACGAGCACGCCTTCCGGCAAATTGTTTTTGATCCAGTCGAGAACCTCGATCGAATTGCGCGTATGGCCTGGAAGGATCAAATGCCGCACAATCGTCCCGCGCAGGAGCATTCCATCTCCGTCAAAAATGGCCGGGCCGGTTTGCCGCGCCATTTCCAAGATGGCCTCCGCCGCACGCTCCGGATAATCGACCGCCCCGGAGAGGCGCTGCGCCAATGCAGAGTCGCGGTACTTATAGTCCGGCAAATAGACAGAGACCAACCCATCCAGCATCCGCAAAGTCTCCACCCGCTCATAACCACTGGTATTATACACCACGGGCACGGGAAGAGGGCGAAGCCGCAGGGCCTCTGCGATTCCAACAGCAAAATGTGTTGGGTTGACCAAATTGATGTTGTGTGCCCCTTGATCGACTAGGTGAAAAAATACGTCGGAAAGCTCCTGTGGGGTCAAAGAACGGCCCACCTCACGCCGTACACTGATCTGCTCGTTCTGGCAGAAAACGCATTGCAGGGAACAGCCTGTAAAGAATACTGTCCCCGATCCCTTGCTGCCGCTGATACAGGGCTCTTCCCAGGCGTGGAGGGCTGCCCTGGCTACGACCGGCTTCACTCCCATGCGGCAAAAGCCGTTGCCCGATTTCGCATCGCGCCGGGCACCGCACATGCGGGGACAGAGGGTACACTGTTCGATCAGCTCCGGCATTCCGCATCCTCCTTCAAAGCCAAAAATGCTGCCATACCGCCCCGTTTGCCGCCGCTCGCACGGTGGGAAAAGAGCCAATCGGCATGGCATCGGGTGCAAAGTTCCGCAACAGAGATGTGCGCCTCTAAAAGGCCAGCGCGCAGCAATGCACGGCGGTTTGCTTCCCACAGGTTGAGCATATATTTTCCGTCGCCGCAATCCCGCAAAAAGCATTCCGGTTTCCAATCCGTCCTCGCGGCGAATGCATCCGCCACCGGTTGGTCCACTTCGTAGCAGCAGGGACCGATGGAGGGGCCGATAGCGGCGAGCAATTCCTCCGGCCGGCTGCCAAACTTATGCGCCATCGCCTCCACCATCTTGATGCCCATCCCCGCGACCGTCCCGCGCCAACCGGCATGCGCAAGGCCGATGGCCCGATGGACAGGATCCAAAAAGTAAAGCGGCACGCAGTCCGCATAATACGTCACCAGCGTGACTCCGGGTTCATCCGTGAGCAACCCGTCCACGCTTTCCTGATCGCGAGGGCGCCAGATTCCAATACCGCACTCCCGCTTGGTGACGCGCCGGATCTCTGTGTGGTGATCCTGGGCCGAAGCCACCAGGGAGTCGAACGAAAAGCCCGCAGCGTCGCAAAACCGATGGTAATTCGTCAGGACTGTCTCATCCGGATCACCGCGATGAAAGCTCAAATTCATGGAAGAAAATTCCCCGCAGCTCACGCCTCCCACCCGGGTGGAAAACGCGTGCCGCACAAATGGAACAGCAGAGAAGGCTGGAAAGGTCAGATAGGCTACGCCCTGTTTCTCATGCAGCTCCATATTCCGGGTATCGTAAGGCCCCATGCAATGTTCCTCCTTATAGCAAAACTCGAAAAAAGATCGTTTGCATTTTATCACAACGGACACGGAAAAGCAAACCGAAGATTGCCGGCTGAAAAATCTGGAAAGTAGGGTCACAACCACAACTATAACCATAAAAAACGCTGCCCAGCGAAAATTTTAACCCTTCCGCCGGACAGCACAAATTCTTCATTATGGGCGCTTTTTCGCCTCTGGCAGCGCTTCGTACGTGCAGAGGACAAGGCGCTGTAAGAATTCCCGGTCGTCAACCTCCTCGACCAACAGCATCGGTTTAGCGCCGGGGTAGGGGAGGGCTTCGCATCCTTGGGACAGAAGCGCTTCACCGGGAACCGTCCGCTTTATCAGAAAACGGTCATCGTAGATCCCGCCGATCCCCTTCCCGCAGACGTAGAGGAGTACTCTCCCATCATTTTCCGGCTGGAAATCCCCTCTAAACCATCGAGCTAGCTCAAGATAAACTGCAAAAAGGATTCACTGGAAGCCATGTTATTCCTCCCCCGAAGGGTCGCCGAAGATCACATGGGCGTACCGGACCGAGTCCATCGCGTCTTTGGAATAGTGATCCGCATGGATCATATCGGCATATTCCTGCGTCAGGACCGCGCCGCCAACCATCACTTTGCAGTCGGGAGCATTCTTGTGCAATTCCCGGATGGTTTCCTCCATATTTACCACCGTCGTGGTCATCAAGGCACTCAAGCCTACCAGCTTGACCTCGTTCTGTACCACGGCCTCTACGACTTTCTCCGGCGGTACGTCCTTTCCAAGGTCGATCACATCGTAGCTGTAATTTTCCAGCAATACCTTCACAATGTTTTTGCCGATGTCGTGGATATCGCCTTTGACCGTCGCCAGCACAATCTTATCCTTTTTGACACTCGCTGTGGACGTTTCCATACTGTCCAATTTTGTCCGCACTACTTCGAAAGCGGCTTTAGCTGCATCCGCGCTCATCAACAGTTGCGGAAGGAAGAGTTTCCCTGTTTCAAAATCCTTGCCGACGCGATCCAATGCGGGGATTAGCGATTCGTTGATGACCGCAAGAGGCTCTTTCGTCAGCAATTCCTGTTCTGCGGCGGCGTGTGCGCCCTCTTTCAAGCCGCTGATGATCGCCTGTCCTAAGCTCATCTCCATGCCAGAAGCCTTTGGCGCAGACTCCGAAGGCTGCTCGGAATACCGGGCGATGTAGTCCATACATTGTTGGTCAACACCGCTCAGGGCACAGTATGCATCATAGGCTTTGCGCATAGCCGCCGAATTCGGATTGACAATTGCGGCGCTCAATCCGCTTTGCAGCGCCATGGTAAAAAACGCAGCATTGACATTATCGCGCTGCGGCAACCCAAACGATATGTTGGAAACCCCCAGCGAAGTGTGTACGCCTAAAGTATTTTCGATCAACCGCAGCGCATCCAACGTCACCGCTGCCGCTTCCTGTCCGGCGCTGATGGTCATAACCAGCGCGTCCACAACGATGTCCCGCTTTGGAATCCCGTATGTGGCCGCTGTCTCTACGATCTTTTTTGCCACAGCAAGCCTTCCCTCCGGGGTTTCGGGAATCCCCGACTCGTCCAACGTCAGGGCGATCACCACGCCGCCGTATTTTTTCACCAGCGGGAAGATGCTACGCATGCTCTCCTGCTTTCCGTTGACCGAATTGATCAGCGGCTTGCCGTTGTAAAGGCGCATGGCCTGTTCCATGGTCTCCGCATTGGAGGTGTCGATCTGTAAGGGAAGGTCAACAACGCTTTGCAGCTCTGTGACCGCACGGCACATCATCGCCGTTTCGTCGATCTCCGGCAGGCCAACGTTCACGTCGAGAATATGCGCGCCAGCCTGTTGCTGAGCGATGCCCTCGCGGAGGATGTAATCCATATCATTTTCGCGCAGGGCCTGCTTGAAACGCGATTTCCCAGTCGGATTGATGCGCTCCCCGATCAACAGCGGCCGCTTTCCAAAGCAGACCGCCTTGGAATAGGAGGAGATCACCGTGCGTTCTTTCGGTTGCAGGGGGGCGGGGAAAATCGTTTTGCAGCGCTGGATCATTGCCGCAATGTGCGCCGGAGTGGTTCCACAGCAGCCGCCCGCAAGCCAAGCGCCCTCGCGGACTAGTTCCTCCATCACGGCGGCAAATTCTTCCGGACCTACGTCAAATACCGTGCGCCCATCCACACTGCGTGGGAGCCCCGCATTGGGGTTTACAATCATAGGGATGGAACAGCAGTCCAGAAGTTGGGGGAAGAGAGTGCGCATCTGTTCAGGCCCGAGGCCGCAATTGAAGCCAATGGCGTCAGCGCCCAGCCCTTCCAAAAGAGCGACTGCTGCGGCAATGTCGCCGCCGGTGAGAAGCTTGCCTTTCTCATCAAAGATCATCGTGACAAACACGGGGAGGGAGGTGTTCTCTTTTGCCGCCAGCAGCGCCGCCTTTGCTTCATACGTATCGCTCATGGTTTCAATTAAGATAAGGTCAGCGCCGGCTTTCTCTCCGCATTGTGCCGCCTCTTTAAAGGCTTCGTAGGCTTCCTCAAAGGAAAGGTCCCCCAATGGGCGCAGGAGTTTTCCCGTGGGACCGATGTCCATCGCAACATATGCATCCCGACCGCAGGATTCCACCGCGTGCCGTGCATGGGAAACCGCCGCTTCCACGATCTCCTGAACCGAGTGGCCGCATCCGCGCAGTTTGATCGCATTTCCCCCGAACGTGTTGGTCTTTACAATATCTGCACCGGCAGCGAGGTAGTCGCGATGAATCTGCTCGATCAGATCCGGCCTTTCCAGATTCCAAAGCTCGGGCAGTTCCCCAGCCCCCAAGCCGTTTTGCTGTAAAATGGTCCCCATAGCGCCGTCAAAAAAGACGATGCGCTTTCCGAGAAGCTCCAAAACCCCCATAGTTTCAATCCTTTCTGAATGGACAAGATTTCGCTTTACATGTCATGCATTTCGCAATATGACAGCTCTGCGCCTCCGCAGTCAAACCAATCACCGCGGTCACGGATTTGGACGGTGCCAACATGAAGCTGTCGGTCATAGTCAGCCCGATCCGCTTTGGGCAATCCAAGACCGTTAAAAATTCCCTTTGATAAGAGATATCGAAATCACCGTATCCGGGGCTATAGCGCGGGCGCAAATATAGGCCGCGGCTGGCCGCTTCCTGTGCGATTGGTTCTTGGCATTCGTCGCAGTAAGATTCAATCAGGGAGGCGGCACAGGCTTGCATCACCACCGCGCGGCTCATCGACACTTTGGCACAGCGCTCTAGCCGCAAATCGACCGGTGCACCCAAAGTGGCTGCAAACAAAACCGCTTCTTCGCAGCCGGAAAGATGTTGGAAAAGATCCCTGCTATGCACGACCATGCCGGCAAATTCCAGCGTATCTGCATCTGGCTTGGAAAGCGTCACGGCCTGCAAAATGTGATGCGGCGTTGCGACCTCTTCCAATTCCCGCGCACAGTCTGCAATCGTGCATAAAATTTCCGCATCCGGTTCCGAGCCCTTATACCCTAAGTAACGCAGGGCCTCCCGCTGGTCTATTTTCATGCTTCTTCATCCCGCAGGATCCCGGAGAGGTTGTCCATAATCTTTGCGGCAATCTCCGGATTGTTCATCGTATACAGGTGGATATGGTTAACCCCGTTGGAAAGCAAGTCAATAATCTGTTCCGTCGCGTAGGCAATCCCTGCCTGTTTCATCGCCAGCGGCTTGTCGGAAAATGTATCGGCAATGGCCTTGAAGCGCGGCGGGAGCGTTGTCCCCGAAAGCTCGCAGGAGCGCTTGATCTGCCGGCTGTTGGTTACCGGCATCACGCCTGCGACAACCGGCACCTGGATGCCCTTTGCCATGATGCGGTACAAAAAGTTGTAAAACACATTATTATCAAAAAACATCTGGGTGGTAAGGAAATCGCAGCCGCTCTCCACCTTCTGTTTCAAATAGTCGATGTCGTCTTCCTTGTGCTCGCATTCCACATGGCCCTCCGGATAGCAGGCGCCGCCGATGCAGAAGCGGTCTCCCTTCTGGCTGCGGATGTCTTGGATCAGCTCGCAGGCATAGCGGTAATGCTGGGGGGAAGGGAAGTCCATATCCTGTGGGATGTCGCCGCGCAGCGCAAGGATATTCTCAATATGGTTTTCCTCGATACGGTCCAGCATGGTTACAACCTCCTCTTTGGTGGAGGAGACACAGGTCAGGTGCGCCATAGCGGGAATTCCGTATGTATCCTGGATTTTTGATGCAATTTCCACCGTTCGTTTGGAGGTGCTGCCGCCCGCGCCGTAGGTGACACTGATAAAATCGGGATGTAATGCCGCAATATCCCGAATGATTTCATCCATCCTGCTCATATCCGCACCCGCTTTAGGGGGGAAAATCTCGCAGGAAAAAGTCACTTTTTTGTTTTGTAATAGATCTTTTATTTTCAACGTGGTTCATCCTTTCCGTTCCGGCAGGAGTCTGCCCCTCTGCCGCGTGATGAGACATTTCTATATATTATAACATAAGAATGAGAAAAGATGAAATAAAATCCACCCAATCCCTTTGGATTTCCGCTTAAAATTTTTTCAAAGATTTCAAAACGGGGAAGAGGGAGAATGGTGACTGTAGCTATTTAGAGAAAAAAGAAGAAGCCGTGGAAACTTACCACGGCTTCTTCTTTATTGGAGGTATATTCTTACCCTTTTTGCATCACGCTACCCTGCGTGATCATCAAACCATCAATGCTACCAAGATTTTCGTCCAACTCCGTTTCCGCGGGGGGATCACTCTGCTCGGACATCTGCGTCCCAGGGCAGGTTCCATTGCACACGGAAAGCAATTGACCACAATATTTACAATACTGTTTTCCTTCGGACTGGTCACATTTGCCTTCACAGACGGAAAGCAAGCTTCCACAGTACTCACAGTAGGGGCTGGATTCGCCTTCCTCAATAAGTACCTTTTGATCCGGATCATCAATGGGGGTCGTACCTGCTGGATCACTGGTTACTGCCGAACCGCTGTTCTCCGATGGCTTTTCCTCGGCAGGTTCGCTGCTTTCTGGAGAAGTCTGAGGAGGGATACCGCTGTCCTTGACCACGTCACTATTACCACTTTCCGGCAGAACCGGCCTTTGCTCCGGCACACTGCTCGGATTGTTTTCCGGATTCGAACTCTCATTTCCTGGGTTCTTGACTATGTTGTCGTCGCCATCCGAATCAACAAAATCAGGTTCCTCTGGAACTTCTGGATCGATTTCCGTTGTAACAATGCCGCTGAGATCAATTTGATGGATATCAACCAAGGAAGCAAGCTCCTTGATCGACATCGCAGCTAGATCACTGGAATTCAGATTTTGATCTTTTTCCGCAATCTTCTTTACAAAATCCGCTTTCCCAACTGAAATGTTATTATCCTTTGCAAAGGATTTAACATCATCGGTAACAGGATCGCTCTGTTGCAAAATCGTTGCTTTCGTATGATTTTGCTTCAAGGTGGCATCCACGCTGGAGGTCACCTTGCTTTGTAAGCGCTGCACTTTTTCTGCGTCATCATTGGCTACAGAGATCAAGATGGTGTTTTCTGGACTATCCGCGGACAGATACCCTTCTTGAAGCATCGCCTCAATAATCAGGTTTGTTGCTGTCCCCAAATCCATCCGATTCAGGTCCATACCGTCCAAAACGTTTACGGCGTCCTCGTTTAACGCCCGGCAATTCACTACCGTATCCTGCGGATCCACAGATAGCTCAATGCTCGGGTTCACGTCAATGCTGACAATGGAATCCACTGTAGGTTGAACCATAAAGAAAATTCCAACAAACAACATCAACGCCGCAGCAATCGCACAACTTGCCATTCTAAAGGAGATGATATGCGATTTTGGGTTGCTCTCCTTTTTAAACTCCACAACAGACGAGTCATTCTGTACCGCCAGGATTTCGCCCAGTACATCGGGAGTCGCTGTCAGAACGGCATTTCTCAAGGATTGCTTCATTTCTTTTTTTGTCATAGTCTCATATCGCACCTATCCTTGTAGAAAGTGCTTAGACCAGAGCCCAAAAAAATCAGCCAGCGCGATCTTCATTTACAGCTTTGTAAAGTTTTTTGATCGCCCTGTTGTAACAGGAAAGAACCGTGCCAATTGGAATATCGAGCAGGGAGGAAATCTCTCTAAACTTGAACCCCTGGGTTACATGCAAGAGGACGATATTCCGTTCCTGTTCGTTCAGGATCTCTAGCGCCTTCTGCAATACCAGATTGTCGATGGTATTGGAGATCACATCTACTCCGACATGATTCTCTTCTTCAGAGAAATCGGAAGACTCCTGCCTTTGGGCCCGGCGAAGCTCCATATAGGCCAGATTTCTAGCAATCGTAAAAATCCAAGCCAGGGGCTTTCCCTGAGGAATATAATGTTGTATCGACTTGCGGACGGAAAGATAGGTATCCTGCATCAGATCCTCCGCCGTCGAGTGGCTTTTGACGATGGCCAAAAGATAACAATAAACAGAGTTCTGTGTGATGCGGTACAGTTGTTCGAAAGCGGCCCTGTCACCGTCCGCAACCTCGCGCATCAGAGAATCCGTCAACTGTTCCTTTTTCCCGTCGTCACGGTTTCCTGGAACCAACATTTTCATCCCTCTATCAACATAATGAACGAATCATCGTTTTTATTGCAGCCATAAAAAATTTTTTAAAAAATTTTTTCACTGCCATTGGGGTGATTTTGCCGCTATGACGAACGGCACTAAAAAACATACTTTATCATTATATCGGAAAAATTCCATTTTGGGAAGCCCTCTTGTAAAATCGGTTCTATTTTTTCGCTTTGGAATGCCGTTCATACGCCGCATAGCTCTTCAAACGGAGACATATATATCTGAAAAAGGGGGAATGGACTTGAATTCTGGGCGCAAAAGAGGATACTTTGTGCCGGTAGCGGTTTTAGTGCTTTGCTGCCTGGCCTTTTTGCTTTTATCCTATCTATCGTATCAAAAGGTAGGGGAGATGGCCTCCAATCTTGCTGCACGGGAGCGACCGGCCGTGGTGATCGACCCAGGGCACGGTGGGGAAGATGGCGGTGCGCAGGGCGTGTCCAAGATGCTGGAAAAGGATATCAATCTGGCTATTGCCAAAAAGCTGGAAAAGATGTTGACACTCTCCGGATTCCATGTGATTATGACGCGGGAGGAAGATGTTTCCATCGGGGATCCAGCTTTGGATACCGTAAAGGAGCGCAAAGTTTCCGATCTTCATAATCGTTTAGGTCTCATTGAAGAACAAGGCGATTGTATTTTTTTGAGCATTCACCAAAACCATTTTACCAGCAGCAGATATTATGGTACACAGGTATTTTATTCCACAAATGATCCATCCAGCGAAGAGCTGGCAGAAGCTGTCCGAGGGAGGGTGGTTTCTCTTTTACAGCCGGACAATACGCGCGAATGCAAGCCGGCTACAAGCTCAATTTATCTCTTATGGCATGCAGAGGTACCCGCTGTGTTGGTGGAATGCGGCTTTCTTTCTAATGAAAGCGAGGCGCAAAAGCTCAACGATCCACAGTATCAAGAGCAGATGGCCTTTGCAATCTACAGCGGATTTTTAGACTACTATCAATCTTCCCGCTGAAACTCCTATAACTAACTTGTGAAATATAACTAGAATCAAACGACAACTTGTTTTTCCTACACTCTTTCCGTATAATGGAAACAACCTTTTAAAAAATGAACCGGTAATGAGGTGCTCGAAAATGGCACAGAGAATGAAGAGTGTTTATGTTTGTTCGGAATGTGGATTTGAGTCCGCAAAATGGTACGGGAAATGCCCTGGCTGCGGACAGTGGAACACGATGAACGAAGAAGTGAAGGAGACTGCTCCGGTCAAAGGGAGTTTTTCTGCCGCAAGACCCAGCTTACATCGTCCGGTGCGGATCGACGAAATCAGCACAGAAGAGGAAGCACGTTACCATACCGGCTTGACCGAATTGGACCGTGTGCTCGGCGGGGGAATTGTCAAAGGCTCGCTGATTTTGATCAGCGGAGAACCGGGGATCGGCAAATCGACCATCCTCCTTCAAATCTGCGAGTTTTTGGGCCAGACCTTGCGCATACTTTATGTATCCGGCGAGGAATCCAGCCGGCAGATCAAGCTGCGTGCTGCACGCCTGGGGGTCAACAGTGAAAACCTTTATATTCTGACCGAAACCGATGTCCAGAACGTTGTGGAACAGATACGCAGCGACCAGCCGGATCTGGTGATGATCGATTCCATACAAACCATGAACTTTACCGATCTAAATTCCTCTCCGGGAAGCGTCACACAGGTGCGCGAGTGCACGAATGCCCTGATGCGGGCGGCAAAAGCGCTGGAAATTCCCATCCTTCTGGTGGGGCACGTCAACAAAGATGGAGCGATTGCGGGGCCCAAGGTCCTGGAACACATTGTGGATGCGGTCCTCTATTTTGAAGGGGACCGGCAGATGACCTACCGCATCCTGCGTGCTGTGAAAAACCGCTATGGCTCCACCAACGAGATTGGCGTATTTGATATGGGGGAGCACGGGCTGCATCAAGTGGACAATCCCTCTTTGGCGATGCTGGCAGGCCGCCCGATCAATGTCTCCGGAACTTGTGTCACTTGCATCATTGAGGGTTCGCGTCCTATCTTGGCCGAGATCCAAGGGTTAGCCTCGACTTCAAATTTTGGAAACCCTCGCAGGATGTCGACCGGCTTTGACTACAATCGCATGTCCTTGTTGTTGGCCGTGTTGGAAAAGCGCGCCGGTTATTACTTCTCAAATTTAGACGCCTATATTAATGTGGTAGGCGGGCTACGTTTGGATGAGCCAGCGGCAGATCTGGCGGTCGCGATGGCGCTGGTATCCAGCCTGAAGGATTGTCCGATTCGCGACGACGCCATGGTCGTTGGGGAAGTGGGCCTTGCCGGAGAACTTCGCTCCGTTTCCCGCATCGAAGCCCGCATCAGTGAGGCCAAACGTCTTGGCTTCCGTCTTTGTGTCCTGCCGTATTCCAACTTGAAACAAATACACTCGAAACAGGAGGATATCCAATTGATCGGTGTTAAAAACGTCCGGGAAGCTTTTGAAGCATTGACCATGCCATCGGTTTAAATGCGCGGCTGCACGTCGTTGACTGGTGTCTCTGGCCGGACCCGCGGTGTCACTTTAATGCAATGAACACAACCGTCCCCAGTGTAATTTGTGATGGCAGATGGCATTTCCAAGCTGCAATACCCGTCACGCTGATAGATGCAATCCTCGTCACACTGAATGATGCTCATTCCCATTCACCTCTTTTCGCACAGGAATCATGAACTTGCATGGATATTTTAGACTTTTGCCGCCCAAAATATGCACAGCCTTCTTTACACGTTTCAATCCACTGTTTAATATGGATTGAAGCGTGTTTTTTCTATCAAAAGCTCTTGAAATGCAAGTATATTTCCGTAGATCGCTCGCAAAATAGAAAGGAATGGGGGAGTGGCAATGAAAAAGTATGTACAGCTAATCGCCTTTACATGCATGGCGATTGCAGCTATTTTGGTGGCTGGAAGAGTGATGAAGAGCAGAACCACACAAGCGACTGTTGTAAAGGTTAGTAGCTTAACTGTTGAAAGCTCTGTCACTTGCAGCGGAAAGGTCGAACGTGTGTCGGTTCGAAGCGTCTATCCCCCTGCTCCTGCTGCTGTTCAGAAAGTTTATGTGGAGATAGGGGATCATGTTGAGGATGGAGATCCCCTCATGGATATCCTGGTTACTGCTTCAGCCTCAGAGACGGAAATTCTCCAGGAAACATACGCCGCTCTGTTGAGCGAATATACGCAAACGGAAATTCCTTTTTCTGATTTTTCTTCCGTAGGACAAGAGGAAGATGCACAGCAATTGACCGCTCCAATCAGCGGCGAAGTGACTGCTGTTTCTATAACCAACCAAGGGACTTTGGAATTTGGTAAACCTGCGATTACCATCGCCAGCGACGAGGGGCTCCAGATGCGTCTGTCCGTCAACGAATCGCAGATTTCGGATATTCAGGTGGGGCAACCGGCTGAAATCACTGGTGTGGGGTTCCATACCTGCTATACAGGTACCGTAAAAAGCATTTCTTCCGAAGCAAAGCAAGTGGTGTCTACCACAGGACAGGAAACCGTTGTTGAAGTGGTTGTGAGTGTTGATAATCCGGGGAATGATATTAAGCCAGGCTATACGGCCAAAGCAAAGATTATTACGGCGCAAAATGACAATGTCCTGATTGCACCATATGAAGCTGTGCGTGCGGAGGAAGACGGTTCGGAATACGTCCTAAAATTGAAAGGGCAGCGCGCGGTGAAAACCCCCGTGGAAACGGATGGAGAATTCGAAGACGGATTTGGGGTTACCTCCGGAATTGAAGAAGGCGATCAAATCATCATGAACCCAGATGCGATTTCAGATGGGGAACATGTAGTTGCACAGGTGGAAGAGGCAGAAGGTGATTCCCATGATTGATCTCATTCGTTCTGCATACCGAAGCTTAGGGAGAAAACGGGGCAGAACCGTCCTCACCATTTTAGGAATTGCCATAGGAGTCGCATCCGTAATTTTAATTGGCAATATCAGCCAATGCGGTACGAATGCCCTCACCACAGAATTGGAAAGCCTGGGCCTTGGAGGATTGACAATTTCCTGCAATGCGGAAGCGAACGTCTCTTTGGACGAAGAGGACTTGAACCTAGTTAAGCATTGTGATCAGGTCGAACAGGCGACGCCGATTCTCATGCAAAGCACGTCCGTCACTGTAAGGGATGAGGAGACCAACGCTCTGCTTTGGGGAATTGACACCTCTGCCAGCCAAATTGTTTCCATTCAAATTCTCTACGGCAGAATGTTTAGTAACAAAGAAGTCAGCACCGCTGCCAATGTATGTCTGGTAGATGAGGCTTTTTCACAGAAGGCTTATCATAGGAGCAATATCATTGGAAAACATATCTCCATTCAATGTGGTGGTGCGATGGAAGACTTTGAAGTCGTAGGAATAATCAAGACAGGGAGTGGCCTTCTTCAAAATATGTTGGGAAACTATATCCCGACCTTTGTTTATATCCCATATACGACCATGCAAACCTCCATGGGGCGTAGTAATTTCGATCAAATCGCTGTGAAAATCGATTCTAATAGCAACGTAGATCGTGCGGGAAATTCTATTACCGCGATTTTAAACCAGAATAATGGCACATCAGATGCCTTTGTTTCGAACAATCTGGCCAAACAAAAAGATGGCCTGACTTCTATTTTAGACATTGTTACGCTCGTACTTTCCGCTGTGGGGGCGATTTCCCTGTTGGTAGCGAGCTTGAGCATTATGACGGTAATGTTGGTATCGGTGAGCGAGCGCACGCGTGAAATTGGCATTAAAAAGGCGATCGGAGCCAGACAATTAGACATCATGCTGGAATTTTTGTTCGAGGCTGTCTTGATTTCCGCAATTGGCTGCGCGATCGGAATTGTAGCCGGCTATTTGGTTTCTTTTGCTGGAGCTTCGCTGATTGGAATGTCCCTGGGAGTTCGATGGGATGTCCTGTTTTTGGCCGTGTTCTTCTCCTTGTTCACTGGTACAACATTTGGAGTCTATCCGGCTTATAAGGCGTCGAAACTTCGCCCAGTAGATGCCCTGCGAATGGAATGAATCAAGATTGTAATGCTAACAATATAAAATCCTCATAAAATCTCCCAGCAAGCTGAACTGCACCTCATTTGTAGACAGTATGCTATACTGCAAACAAATGAGGTGCTTCATTATACAACGGAATTTAAGCAAACAGTTGTAGAAACGATGCAGGCGGGTTTGAAATCAATGACAAGGGTATAATTAAACGTTGGGAACGAATCTATCTTGAAGGAAGGCTTAGCGGTAGAACGCCGAGGGCGTAAAAATACCGGCCGCCTTTTTGGGATCACTTCAAGCGTAGAGGGATTTTATGAGGGGTGACTTTTTATGGAAGCCAAGGAAAGGTAAGCCACTGTTTGGTAGCATTCTCTTGTGTTACACTGTATTTACTGCTACCCTTAAATTAGGCGCTGCGATTCCTACAGAAAGGAGGATGGCTAACGCCGATTGGGCAAAACCCTTTATTTTGTCTGTGCAGCGTAAATTGCCGGCAATACCTTGCGCGAGAGCGCCGGGAACACAACAGAAGAGAAGGAGCCCCGAAGGGCCCCTATTTTTTAAAGGTTAGGCAATTAGACAAAATAAATATTTTGTATAATTTAGGGAAGGAGAAATGTTAAAATTAGGTTTTGTAAAACGGAAAACTTAAGATCATTTTTAACCAGAGATTTTCGGACGACATTCAGTTTTTATGTTATAATATATTCAAGTCAACAAACGATATTTTAATCAAAATAAATCCAAACATTTTTAGAGATGATAACATGAAACCAGAATTATTAGCAGAAGCTCCACAAATTATCCGTGAATTTTTAGGCTACCTAGGTACGATCAAAGGAAAATCCGAAAAAACAGTGGAAGAATATTATTTAGATTTGCGTACGTTTTTTCGGTACATTAAGCTATCCAGAAACTTAGTTAAAGATGATACGCCATTTGAAGAAATCTCTATATCCGATGTGGATATTGACCTGATACGTACCATTACTTTGATGCAGGTTTTTGAATACATGAATTATCTAACAAATGTTCGAAACAATAAACCAGCTACCCGATCCCGCAAAGTTTCAAGCCTTCGTACTTTTTTTAAATATTTGACCAATAAAACCAACCAATTAGACGTCAATCCTGTCTTGGAATTGGAAACGCCAAAATTGCGTTCATCGCTTCCCAAATACCTAACATTCGAACAAAGTATCGATCTATTGACAAAAGTGGATGGAAAAAACAAGGAACGCGACTACTGTATTCTTGTTCTGTTCTTAAATTGTGGATTACGTCTTTCCGAATTGGTAGGCCTCAATTTGAGTGATGTGCGGCAAAGCTCCAACACGATGCGAGTGCTGGGGAAAGGAAATAAGGAACGAATTGTATATTTGAATGAGGCTTGCCAAGATGCAATCCGCCGATATTTGGCGGTTCGTCCGCACGATGGACTGATTGATAAAAAGGCGCTATTTATCAGCGCACAGCGTAAAAGAATCAGCCCGAAAACGGTTCAATACCTCGTCAAGAAATATCTTGCACAAATTGATTTAGGTGGTCCAGGGTATTCCGTTCATAAATTGCGACACACTGCGGCTACTTTGATGTATCAGCATGGCCATGTGGATATTCGCGTCTTAAAAGATATTTTGGGCCACGAAAATTTGGGAACTACAGAAATCTATACGCATCTATCCGACCAGCAGATGGAACAAGCGGCAAATGCGAATCCACTGGCCCACATAAAACCTCGGAGTGCCGTCACGAATCTGAAGGAGGATTCCCAAAGGAAAGATCACTCCAATGAATAGAATCTTAACGATAAAATCATAATAAAATAAATAGTAAGAGGTCTTATATGGCATTGAATCGAAAGCCCAAAATTTTGTTTTGTGCATCTACCTTGGGACATATTTTGCACTTCCATCTTCCCTATCTCCAAGCGTTTCGTTCCCTTGGGTACGAAGTCTGGGTCGTTGCAAGTAGCAGTCAGGAAATTCCCTTTGCGGATTTTGTGATCACGCTGCCTTTTGAAAAAAATTTGACAAGCCCTCGGAATTTGCAGGCAATCTGGAAAGCAAGGAAACTTTTCAAAGAGCATTCCTTTGATGTTGTTAGTACACACACAACCTTGGCCAGCGCGGTGATACGAGCAGCGATTCTAACAATTCCAGCCCGGCAGAGGCCGCTTGTTTTTTGCACGTCCCACGGGTATCTCTTTTCTGAAAAAGAAGGATGGAAAAAATGGCGCTATCTCCTGCCGGAAAAACTCTGTGCACGGATTACAGATGTAACCCTTGTTATGAATCATGAAGATCTGGAGATTGCGCGGCATCATCATCTCTACAAAGACCAGCTCTGTTTCACCGACGGGATGGGTCTAGATCTGAAAAGATACCATCCTCTTTCGCAGGAAGCGCGTAGGGCGGCACGTAAAAAAGCTGGATATACAGATGCGGATGTCCTCTTTGTCTATGCGGCGGAGTTTTCTCCCCGTAAAAATCAGGCGCTTTTGCTCCGTGCGTTTGCATCCGTTGCCAAACGGCATCCGGAGATGAAGCTGCTCCTGGCTGGAACAGGAGCTCTTGAGGAGGAGTGCAAAGCACTGGTCAAGTCGCTGCATATAGAGACGCAAATACAGTTTTTGGGGTATGTTGACCGGATGGGGGAACTCTATCCCCTGTGCGATGTGTCTGTCACATCCAGCCGGATTGAGGGGCTGCCGTTTAATGTGATGGAGTCCATGGCCTGTGGCCTTCCGGTGGTTGCCAGCGATATCAAAGGGCATCGGGAGTTGGTTCTTCCCGGCAAGACCGGGCTTTTATTTCCCAGCGGAGATCAGAAGGCCCTTGAGCAGCAACTTGAAGCAGTATATCAATTGCGTGGCCAATTGGATTCCTACCGGCACAATGCCTTACAGCACATCCAGCGATACCGGTTGGACCGTGTACTGCCGGACAACATCAAGATTTATACGGATGTGATTGGCCAGACAAAGAAAAAATAGCAGCTAGTTTTAAACTAGCTGCTATTTTTTCTTTTGCATGATCCCAGTGCATTATCCCAGCTTTGCTCGCGGATGGCATTGGTTATACACCTCTTTAAAATGGTCGTTCAATAGGTGTACATAAACCTGCGTCGAAGAAATATCCGCATGTCCTAACATTGCCTGGATGTCCTTTAAATCGGCTCCATTCTCCAATAGATGCAGGGCGAAGGAATGGCGAAGGGTGTGAGGGGTGATTTCTTTTGTGATCCCTGCTTGTTCTGCATACCCTTTTACGATTTTCCAGAACCCCTGCCGGGTCAGACGTTTCCCGTTCAAATTGGTAAACAGAGCTTGTCCCCCATCTGGGGAAAGGATGAGGCTGCGAACCCGGAGAATATAATCAGAGATAGCAGCTACCGCGGTGGCATATACAGGAATCATCCGCTCTGATTTGCCATTTCGGCAGCACAGCATTCCCGTTCGCAGATTGATGTCGTTGACGTCAAGAGCCACCAGCTCTGAAGAACGTATCCCGGTAGCGTATAGAAGCTCCAGCATCGCCTTATCGCGGCACCCTTTTGGTTCCGTGGGATCAGGCTGGCTGAGGAGCAAGTCGATTTCCTCCCCGCTAAGAATCTGCGGCAGCTTCTTAGGTGCCTTTTCCAATTTGATATTCCGCGCGGGGTTGCTTTCTGCAAAACCGCTCTGCATGAGAAAATAGTAGAAACACCGGATGGAAGCGACATTCCGTGTAATAGTCGCATTGGATTTTTTCAAACTCATCAAATTTTGAACATACCGTTCCATTTGGGCTTCATCAACAGAGGCAGGGTCATCCAATCCTTGTTGCGATAAATACGCCAGAAAATGCTCCACATCGCGAAGATAGGAGTCCTGCGTATTGTCTGAGACGTTTTTTTGATTCACCAAATAGTCGCTGAAATCCAAACAAAAGTCCTTCATGTTCTTTACCCCTTAAAACGAAAAAAGCCCCGCAAAGCAGACCGTCGTCAACAAGTCGAGAAGCGCCGCCAAAAAACACATCGCCAAAACAGCGCCATAGCGGAGACAATACAATTTCATCCCAGAACCGGCGGTCCCTGTAATACGACGGGAGAACCGCATGCTTTCCCTTCCTGCCAGCAATAAAGCTAGGCAACATACAAACGCGCCGGGAAGGATGACGAGGAAGTGAAAAATCACCCCGTGAAAACCATGTGTGGCATAGAGATACCCGGAAGTCAGGCCTAGGCCAAGTCCCCGAAAAAACAGAATCGCTGGAACGGCAAACACCCCCCACAGCGAAAGGCCGCAAAGAAAACATGCCAACACAAACAAGAACGAAGATGCAAAAGATGCAGAGAACACAGAAAAAACCGGCTGTGAAGCCCTCTCCTGGAAATTGCTGTAGAATAGAAAATCCACCTTATCCAGTATGGAAACGTCTACATTCCGCGTGATCAATGCTCCCGATACCATCCCGACCAAAAAGCACAGGGCCAACAAAACTGTCGCCAAGTTTGACCGCACCGCTTCGATCAGGCTGGCCTTATCAATTAGACGCCCCTTCCATCGATCGAGCTGAAAAACGTTTGTCCCTTTTATATGCATCATGTACCGCCTCCCCAAAGGTTGCTCACTTTAAAGGTATGCGCGGCTGGGGACAAATATGATTTTTCAGCCCTGCTTCTGAAAAACATCTCGCTCTTATCAATTTATCTAGTATATACTATAATACATTTCAAAATGTAGTGCAATATCCCAAAGAATATTTCTTGCATTTTCATGCAGAATTGTTACTCTATGCAGATATCAATTATGTAAACCAATTTAAGATTATGTAAACAACGTTATGTAAATTAAAAGTGCATAAAAATACACGCGGGTGTATATTCCGCATCCGCGTGTATAAAACACCTCTTATTGGGCCTTATTCTGCCAGGGCCGCTTGAATCATTACAGCACATTCCAGACGCTTTTGCTCTAACGCACAGGCGATCGAATGGGGCTTGTGGATATCGCCCTCGTATTGCCAGTTATTGGCGTTGCATCCGCCGCTGCAATAGAACTTCGCCCAGCAATTCTTGCACTGCTCCTTGCTATACACATTGGCAAGCGCAAACATGTTTTTCCGTTCCATGTCGTAGCTGCCATCCAGCACATTGCCCATCTTCCATTCATCCTCACCGACAAACTGATGGCATGGGAAGATATCCCCTTCCGGCGTCACAGCAACATACTCATTGCCGCAGCTACACCCGCGAAGCCGTTTGATTGCGCAGGGGCCCTGGTTTAAGTCGAGCATAAAGTGGAAGAAGTTAAACCCTCTCCCCTCTTTCTTTCTGGCAATGATGGTGTTTGCCAGTCGCTCATATTCCTCAAACACACGGGGAAGGTCTTCCTCCTGGATGGAATAACTGAGTTTTGGGTCAGATACCACGGGCTCCACGGAAACCTGGTCAAAGCCGAGATCCACCAAATGCAGGACATCCTCGGTAAAGTCCAAATTATACTTCGTAAAGGTGCCACGTGCATAGTAATCCTTGTCCTTCCCGCGGGTAGCCACCAACTTCTGGAAGCGCGGCACAATGGTGTCATAGCTGCCGCTTCCGTTTGTACGTACACGCAGGCGGTCGTTGACCTCTTTCCGCCCGTCGATGGAAAGGACCACATTCGACATCTCACGGTTGATAAAGTCGATCTTATCGTCCGTCAGCAAAAGGCCGTTGGTGGTGATTGTAAAGCGGAAATTTTTGTTGTGCGCCTTCTCGATGCTACGCGCATAAGCAACTGTTTCTTTCACCACATCAAAGTTCATCAACGGTTCTCCGCCGAAGAAATCCACTTCCAGATTGTGGCGCGGCCCGGACTTTTCAATCAAAAAGTCGATAGCTTTTTTCGCAACTTCCAGAGGCATCAACATTCTGCCGCGGCCAAAGTCCCCCTTTGCTGCAAAGCAATATTCGCAGCGCAGATTACAATCGTGCGCAATGTTCAGGCACATGGATTTGATGGGAGCATTCGTCATCATTGTGGCAAACTTTTCGTACTCGTCCGCTGAGAAGAGCTGGCCTGAAGTATACAATTCCCGCAATTCGGCATAAGCCTGGGTGAGGGTTTCTTCATCGAACTGCCCGCGGAGCGCCTCCATCATATCCTGCGGCGGCAATTCCGGGACACAATCTTCCTTTTCCAGGTAGTCCAACATCAAAAAAGGTGCTTCTTCAAAGAGATGTACAGCGCCGCTGTTCGTGTCCATCACAATGCGGTAGCCGTTCAAACGATATTTATGTATCATGTACTTTTCCCCATTTGCACAAAATTTAAGGGACAGGTTTCCTGTCCCTTTGGTCTCTTGGTCTATGTGCGAGCCGGACCCGCTACAAAAAACGTGCCCTTCGCAATATGAAACCTTAGCGATTGGCGTTTTCGCACTTCTGGTTGGCAACCGTGCAGGAAGTCTTGCATGCGGACTGGCAGGACGCCTGGCATTCGCCGCAGCCGCCTTTCACAGCGCTTTCCTTCAGATTGGCCTTATTCAACGTTTTGATCTGCTCCATGATAAAACCCCCATTTCTAAGTCTTGAATATTCTTTGTTCATTATAGCACAATCTACTCGATAAGAAAAGGGCTATTTTATTTTGCTCTTTTTACTCACAGAAAGCAACCCGCCAATCGCACCCGCTAAAACCATCACTGCTAAGCGCGTGAGGGTCGTCAGCACGGGTGCTCCATGGAAGGCGATCACACCCGCAAGCAAAAACAGAACAAACAACAGAAGCCCAGAGATTGCCCCAAACAGCAGGCCGTTCTTTTTGGAAACCTTCGCCGCAAAGAATCCCGCTGCAAAAGCGCTGAAAGCGGAAACCGCAATAATGATGGGATTGATTGCAAATTGCGGGATATAGCTTGCCTTTACAAAGCCAAAAGCAAAGAGAGCCAAAAGTCCCGCACATAAAACCGCTCCACATACCGCCCCGATCACGACCGCGCGTACCGCTCCCAATACGGTGCTGTTTTTATTGGATCTGGTCATTTTCATCACACGCCCTCCTCCACTATCTGCTTGATAGATATGCGGGGAACGCGTTCGGTATTCGTCCACTGTGCTTATTTCTTAAACTTGAACTTTCCAGTTTTTTCTTTCTTTTCTTCCTTCTCTGCGGGCTCTTCATGCTCCGTATCCACGCTGCCGATCGCCCAACGCTTCACACGCAGCTTTGCACGGTCCGTGCCCGTCTCGATGATAACGGTATCCGTGTCTTCCTTAATGCTGATGATGCGGCCCACAATTCCACCGATGGTCGTAATTTCATCGCCAATCTGCGCGTTTTTGCGCATGGCTTCTTCCTTCTTTTTCTTCTTGGAAGAAGGGCGGATCAGCAGCAGATAAAAGCCCACAATGATGACCGCATAGAAGATCAGGATTGTCCACATGCTGCCGCCGGAACTTGCTTCTGTGGTGTTTGCTAGAACCATAAAGTTTTCCATTATACGATACTGCACCTCCATAATGATAAGCCCATCCACTCACAACCATCGTGCATTCGAACGGTTTTGGCGGGCACTCGTGCTACTCATTATAGCAATAAATGGGAAGGCATGCAAGCGTTTTAATCGCTTTCCCAAAGGAATTTCCGTTTTAAATCCGTTTTCCGAGCTTTGCAACGTTTTCCTCGTAAAACGCATCAAATTGATCGTTGTCGAGCGCTGTACGGATACGCTCTAAGAGCGTGTTGTAAAAATAAATATTGTGCATCACGCAAAGGCGCATCGCCAACATTTCCCCGCTCTTAAAGAGATGATGGATATAAGCGCGGGAGAAGTTGCGGCAGGCCGGGCAGTCGCACGTCGGGTCCAGCGGAAGCGTGTCCAGCTCGTATTTGGCGTTCATCAGGTTGCGGCATCCCTCCCAAGTAAAGGCATGGCCGTGGCGTGCGTTGCGGCTTGGCATCACGCAGTCAAAGATATCCACACCGCGCTTGACCGCCTCCAGAATGTTGACCGGCGTCCCCACACCCATCAAGTAGCGGGGCTTATCCGCTGGCATCTCCGGTTCGACAGCCTCGATGATACGGTACATCTCCTCCGCCGGTTCTCCCACCGCCAATCCGCCGATGGCATATCCGTCCAGATCCAGCTTCCGGATCTCGCGCATGTTTTCTATGCGCAGGTCTTCGTATGTGCTGCCCTGGTTGATCCCCCAGAGCATCTGCTTGGGGTTGACCGTATCTGGCAGGGCATTGAGCCGGTCGTGTTCTTCCTTGCAGCGGTATAGCCAACGAACGGTCCGTTGACAGGAAGCGCGGGCATAGTTGTATTCCGCCGGGTTTTCCATGCACTCGTCAAAGGCCATGGCGATGGTAGAACCCAGGTTGGATTGAATCCGCATGCTTTCCTCCGGCCCCATGAAGATCCGGTGCCCGTCGATGTGGGAGGCAAAGGTTACGCCCTCTTCCTTAATATTGCGCAGCTTTGCCAATGAAAACACCTGGAAACCGCCGCTGTCCGTCAAAATTGGCCCCTGCCAGCGGGTAAATGTGTGCAGGCCGCCGAGCTTTTTCACCGTCTCATCGCCAGGGCGCAGATGCAAATGATAGGTATTGCAAAGCTGTACCTGGCATTTCAACTCTTTTAAATCGAGTGCGGACACCGCCCCTTTGATCGCACCGGCGGTCGCCACATTCATAAAGGCAGGCATTTGGATGATCCCATGCGGTGTAACAAATTCCCCGCGGCGGGCTTTGCCCACCTGTTTGTTTAATCGGTACATAGATCTCTTTTTCCTTTCAAACGATCCCATTCCTACAAAAATCCCAGGTAGTTTCTGAGGATGGTTGTAGGAAAATCAGAAATTTCCATTTGTGTTGTAAGGCTATTATTATAACATAGGAATCGATTCAGAAAAAGAGCCATTTTTGTTCCGTTTCGTATCGTTCCCGTTCCCGTTCCAGTCCCATTAGTCAATTGGCACAGAAACGCAGAAGCGAAGTGGCAATGGAAAATTCCAGAACCACTTCGCTTTCCAGATGCAGCGCATCTATTTTTATGTTTACTGGTCCATCCAATAGAATCTCTCTTCATTCCTTGGACGGCGCCATGTGTGTAACCTTTGCGATGAGTCTCTTACATATTGGAGTATCCTTCCAAATAAGCGTCTACCTCTTTGGCACATTCCCTGCCCTCTGCAATGGCCCAGACAACCAGGGATTGCCCACGGTGCATGTCTCCGGCAGCAAACACGCCGGGGACATTGGACGCATATTTCCCCGCCTCCGTCTTGACCGTATTCCGGGGAGAAAGCTCCAATTGGAAAGCGTCGGCGATATATGTCTTGCATCCGGTAAACCCTGCGGCGATGATGAGCAAGTCGCAGTCGATGACCTCTTCACTGCCAGGGACTGGGCTGTATTTGCGGTTTTCATCAAAGGCCAGGCGGACGATTTCGATGGCCGTCACATTTCCCTCTTCGTTGGTGATCACACGGTTGACCGTGGTACAGTACCGCCGGGGGTCCTTTCCAAATACAGCGATCGCCTCCTGCTGGCCGTAATCGGTCTTGCAAGTTTTAGGATACTCGGGCCATGGGTTGTCGGCACTGCGCTCGTCCGGGGCTTTGGGCATCATCTCCAGCTGCACCACCGACTTGCAGCCATGGCGCAGGACGGTGCCAACGCAGTCGTTGCCCGTATCGCCGCCGCCGACAACGACCACATGTTTGTCCTTGGCGTTCACATACTGCCCATCTGCAAAGTGGGAATCGAGAAGGCTCTTGGTGTTCCGTGTCAGAAAATCGACGGCAAAGTAAACACCCTTCGCCTCTTCCCTTCCCAACGCTTGGATGTCGCGGGGTTGCTCCGCGCCGCAGCAGAGCACAACCGCATCGTACTGCTCCAACAGAGCTTTGGGAAGGAGGTCGACGCCCACGTTTGTGTGGGTGATAAACCGCACGCCCTCTTCTTTCATCAGCTCCACACGGCGATCGATGACCGCCTTGTCCAGCTTCATATTGGGAATCCCATACATCAGAAGCCCACCGATCCGGTCGTTCTTCTCATATACCGTCACATGGTGGCCCCGCTTATTGAGCATGTCGGCACAGGCCAGACCTGAGGGCCCCGAACCAACAATCGCCACCTGTTTATCTGTACGGATCTCCGGGATACAGGGCTGCATATAGCCGTCCGCAAATCCTTTTTCAATGATGGAGCGTTCGTTCTCTTTGATGGTCACCGGCCGGTCGTTTACGCCGCACAGACACGCCACCTCGCAGAGCGCCGGGCATACCCGGCCCGTAAATTCCGGGAAATTGTTGGTCTTTAACAGACGGGACAGCGCATGCCAGGTATTGCCGTGGTAAACCTCATCGTTCCATTCTGGGATCAGATTGTGCAGCGGGCATCCGGTCGCCATGCCGTGCAGCATCATACCGGATTGGCAGAATGGGACGCCGCAATTCATGCAGCGCGCCCCCTGCTTTCTGCGCTCTTCCTCGGAGAGGGCGCCGTGAAACTCATCAAAATCGCGGATGCGTTCCAGGGGACTTCTCTCCGGTGTTTCATCTCTTTGATACTCTAAAAAACCTGTTGCTTTCCCCATATCGCTTCTCCTATCTCCGTGTATTCTGATAAAACGCTTCGATCTCTGCTTCTTCCCGGCTCATTCCTTTTTTCTCCATGGAAGAAATTGTTTTGAGCATTTTCTGGTAATCGTTGGGCATGATCTTTTTGAACAGCGGCACAAAGGCCTCGAAGTCCGCAAGGATCTCTTTTGCCAGGGCAGAACCGGTGTTCTCAAAATGTTCCGAAAGGATCGCCTTCAGCTCTTCGATATCATGCTTTTCCGTCAGGTTTTCGATGGTTACAAGTTCCTTGTTGACCTTTCGATATAGATCGTGTTCCCGGTCCAGCACATAGGCGATGCCGCCGCTCATACCGGCGGCAAAGTTTTTGCCCGTCCTCCCCAGGACGACCGCAACACCGCCGGTCATATATTCACAGCCGTGGTCCCCTACGCCTTCCACCACAGCGAGTGCGCCCGAATTGCGCACGCAGAAGCGCTCGCCGGCGATTCCGTTGATAAAGGCTTTGCCGCTCGTGGCTCCATAGAGCGCCACATTGCCGATGATGACATTCTCTTCCGCTGCAAAACGGCTTCCTTTCGGCGGGAATACCACCAACTTCCCCCCGGACAGGCCCTTTCCGAAATAGTCGTTGCTGTCGCCGGAGAGCCGGATCGTAACGCCTTTTGGAAGGAATGCGCCAAAGGACTGGCCTCCGCCTCCGTGACAGAGGATCTGGTAGGTGTCCTCTGGAAGCGAATTGCCAAACCGCTGCGTCACTTCCGAGCCAAACCGCGTGCCGACCGTCCGGTCCGTGCTGGAAACCTGCAATTCCACCTGCCCCGGTTTCCCGTTCATCAAGTTCTGATGAAGTTTTGGAAGGATGACCCGTTCATCCACCGTCTTTTCCAACGCAAACGCATAGGCATCTTCCTTGCGGTAATGGCAAGTCCCCTGGTATGGATGGTTCAGAATCTTGGTGAGGTCCACCAGCTTCCCGCGGGGCGCTGCGGAATTCTCACGCTTTTTCAGCAGGTCTGTCCGTCCCACCAATTCGTCGATCGTGCGGATGCCCAGCCGCGCCATGATCTCCCGTACCTCTTCTGCGATAAACCGCATAAAGTTGACGATATACTCGGGCTTTCCGGAAAAGCGCTTGCGCAGCTCCGGGTTTTGGGTGGCGATTCCAAACGGACAGGTATTCAAATTGCATACGCGCATCATCATGCACCCCATGGTGACCAGGGGCGCTGTGGCAAAACCGAATTCCTCCGCGCCCAACATGCAGGCAATGGCCACATCCCGGCCGCTCATGAGCTTGCCGTCTGTTTCAATCCGCACATGGGAACGCAGGCCGTTTTTCATCAGCGTCTGATGCACCTCGGACAGCCCCAACTCCCAAGGCATGCCGGCGTTGTGGATGGAGTTGCGGGGGGCCGCGCCGGTGCCGCCGTCGTAACCGGAAATCAACACGACGCTTGCGCCCGCCTTGGCCACGCCCGCCGCAATGGTCCCGACGCCGGCCTCCGACACCAGCTTGACGGAAATATCCGCGTTGTGGTTGGCATTTTTCAGGTCATAGATGAGCTGCGCCAAGTCCTCAATGGAATAGATGTCGTGGTGTGGGGGCGGCGAAATCAGGGAGACGCCCGGCGTGGAATAGCGGGTCTTTGCAATCCACGGATAGACCTTTTTGCCAGGTAGGTGTCCGCCCTCGCCCGGCTTCGCCCCCTGCGCCATTTTGATCTGGATCTCTTTTGCGGAGACCAGGTATTCGCTGGTCACGCCGAAGCGCCCGGAAGCCACCTGTTTGATCGCGCTGCAATACTCGGAGGAAAGCCGCTCCGGAAGCTCGCCGCCCTCGCCGGAGTTGGATTTGCCGCCGATCTGGTTCATAGCGAGCGCCATGCATTTATGCGCTTCCTCCGAGATGGAGCCGTATGACATGGCGCCAGTTTTAAACCGCTTGACGATGCTGTCCACCGGTTCCACCTCTTCCAGAGGGATCCCGCCGTCCGGATCGAACACAAAGTCGATCAGGCCGCGAAGCGTGTGGGGCCTTGTCTCGTCGTCCACCATAGCGGTATATTCTTTAAATTTTTCATAACTTCCCGACCTCGTAGCCTGCTGTAAGGCGACAATGACCTGCGGGGAATAGAGATGGTCGTCTTTGTCCTTTCCGCTCCGCAGATTGTAACTGCCGGAGGAATCCAGCGTTGTGTCCACGCCCAGCCCCAGGGGATCAAACGCATGGGAATGCCGCACATGGATGTCCTGGTCGATCTCCTCCAAGCCGATGCCCTCCACTCGACTGACAGTGTTGGTAAAATAGGCGTCGATCACCGACTTTTTGATGCCGATGGCCTCGAAAATCTGAGCGGATTGATACGATTGCAGCGTCGAAATGCCCATCTTGGATGCAATTTTGACCACGCCGCTCAAGATCGCTTTGTCGTAATCCTCAATGGCCACATACAGATCCTTATCGAGCATGTTGTTTTCGATCAGTTCTGCAATGGCTTCATGGGCAAGATAGGGGTTGATCGCAATCGCGCCATACCCTAACAGGGTTGCGAAGTGGTGCACGTCGCGGGGTTCCCCGCTTTCCAGGATAATGGAGATCGCCGTGCGCTTCTTGGTCCGGATCAAATACTGCTCGATTGCAGACACCGCCAAGAGCGAGGGGATCGCTACGTGGTTTTCATCCACCCCGCGGTCCGACAGGACGATGATATTGGCGCCGTTCTTATAAGCTTTGTCCACCTGGACGAACAGCCGGTCCAGCGCCCGTTTGACCGGTGTGTTTTTATAATATAGCAGGGAGACCGTGTCGGTCTTGAGCCCCCGCCGGTTGAGGCTTTTGATCTTGAGCATATCCACGCTCGTTAAAATCGGGTTGTTGATCTGCAGCACCATGCAGTTCTCCGCCTTCTCCTGGAGGAGGTTCCCGTCCGACCCAGCATATACGGTCGTATTGGTGACGACTTTTTCCCGGATGGCGTCGATCGGCGGGTTCGTCACCTGGGCAAAGCTCTGCTTAAAATAATTGAACAGGGGCTGGTGCTTGTCGGACAGCACCGCGATGGGAATATCGATGCCCATGGAGGCGGTCTGTTCGTTTCCGTCGCGCGCCATTGGAAGAATGGCCGTCTTCAGATCTTCATATGTGTAACCAAACGCCTTGTACAGCTTATCCCGCAGTTCCTGCGGGTGTGTCTCCACCTTGTGGTTGGGCACCTTGAGCTCCGAGAGCTCCACGACGTTCTTATCCAGCCATTCGCCATAGGGCTGTTGGTGTGCATACGTGCTTTTGAGCTCTTCGTCCGAGATGATCGCGCCGCGCACCATGTCGACCACCAGCATCTTGCCCGGCTCCAAGCGGGATTTCTGCACAATTTTTTCCGGCGGGATATCCAGCACCCCCACCTCGGAGGCGAGGATCACGGTGTCGTCCTCCAATACATAGTAACGGGAGGGACGCAGGCCGTTGCGGTCCAGCGTTGCACCCACAAGGTCGCCGTCGGAGAACAAAACCGCCGCAGGGCCGTCCCAGGGCTCCATCATGGTGGCGTAATAGCGGTAGAAGTCTTTCTTTTCCCGGCTGATGTTGTCATCGCTCTCCCAAGGTTCTGGGATCGTAATCATCATCGCCTTTGGCAGTTCCATCCCGCTCATCACGAGGAATTCGATGGTGTTGTCCAGGATTGCCGAGTCGGAACCATTGTCGTCCACCACAGGGAGGATCTTATCCATATCCGCCTGAAGATCGGGTGAGAACATCGTCTCCTCCCGGGCAAGCATGCGGTCTACATTGCCGCGGATCGTGTTGATCTCGCCGTTGTGGAGCAGGAAGCGGTTCGGATGAGCGCGTTCCCAGCTCGGGTTCGTATTGGTGGAGAAACGGGAGTGCACCAGCGCCATGGCGGAGACGTAATCCTCGTCCTGCAAATCCGAATAGAACTCCCGCAGCTGATTCACGAGGAACATCCCTTTGTAGACAATCGTCCGGCTGGATAGGGACGCGACATAGGTGTCGTTGCCGCTCTGCTCAAAGGTGCGCCGGACCACATACAATTTCCGGTCAAAGGCAATGCCGCTGGGGATCTCCTTTGGCTTTTTGATGAAACATTGATAAATCTCCGGCATACAGTCGAGCGCTTTCTGACCCAAGATTTCGGGGTGGACTGGGACCTTCCGCCAGAATCCAAAAAGCAGCCCCTCTTTCTTTACAATGACCTCCAGCATCTTTTGCGCCTGCGTGCGCAGGAGTTTGTTCTGGGGAAAGAAGAACATCCCCACGCCGTATTCCCGCTCGCCACCGATGGAGACGCCCTTTTCCCGGGCAATCTTTTCAAAGAAGGGATGGGAAATTTGCAGCATGATTCCCACGCCGTCGCCCACCTTTCCGGTGGCGTCCTTGCCTGCGCGGTGTTCCAGCTTTTCTACAATCTTTAACGCATCGTCAACCACCTTGTGGCTTTTCTTCCCCTTGATATTGATAACGGCGCCGATGCCGCATGCATCGTGCTCGAACGATTCCTGATATAGGCCGTTTTGTCGTTGTTCCATGGTGAAACCCCCGTTCCGTTTATTTGCCGCTGTCTCCATAGTTGGCCAAGACCCGCGCGGACGGGTCCTGGACGTCGCATCCTTCCCAGTCTTTGTTCGGCATCCAGAAGTCCGAAATCATCTCTGCCTGTCCTGGGTAATACTGTTCAAACAAATCCCGATATAGCAGGGATTCCTTTGTAAACGGTGTGGCAAAGGCGTATTTTTTGCAGCCGGCTTCAAATTCTTCGTCGCTGTATTGTTCCTCAGCATATGCCTTCAAATCGTCCACCATGGAATGACCCACTGCGTCCGAGAAGGCCGCCTTTTCCCTCATCAAAATATCGTGGGGCAAATAGTCCCCCTCAAAGGCATGGCGCAGCAGATATTTTCCCTTTCCATATGTGTTCAGCTTCTTCGCCGGATCGACGCTCATCACATACTCCACAAAGGCCAGATCCCCAAACGGGACCCGCGCTTCCAGGGAGTTGACGGAAATACAGCGGTCCGCGCGCAGCACGTCGTACATATAGAGTTCCCGGACACGCTTTTCCGATTCCTTTTGGAATGCTTGGGCGTCTGGAGCAAAATCCGTATATTTATAGCCGAACAGCTCGTCGGAAATTTCGCCGGTCAGTAGTACGCGGATGTCGGTCTTTTCATGCACATACTTGCACACCAAGTACATACCGATGCTCGCGCGGATGGTGGTGATGTCGTAGGTCCCTAGAAGGGCCACAACCTTTGGAAGGGCCTCCAAAACATCCTCTTTGGTGATGATCACTTCATGGTGATGGGAACCGATATACTCGGCGACCTCCCTCGCGTACTTGAGGTCAATCGCGTCCGTGTCCATGCCGATCGCAAAGGTCTCGATGGGCTTCTTCAGAAGTTTTGCCGCCACAGAACAGACCAAGGAGGAATCCAATCCGCCGCTGAGCAGGAAACCCAGCGGTACGTCGGAATCCAGCCGCTTTTCGATCCCAGCAACCAATTTCTCGCGGATCTTCCGGCAGACAGTTTCCAAATCGTCCTCGCAGACTGTCTCCACCGTTGTCATATCGCGGTAACAGACAAAATTTTCCCCGTCGTAATAATGCCCCGGCGGGAACGGAATGATCTTTTTGCAGAGGCCCACCAAGTTTTTCGCCTCGCTCGCAAAGAGCATATCCCCGTTTTCATCTTTTCCATAGAAAAGTGGCCGGATGCCGATGGGGTCGCGCGCCGCAATAAATTTATCGCGCCTGTGGTCATACAGCACCAGGGCAAACTCTGCATCCAACATGCGGAACATATCCACCCCGTATTCCCGGTAAAGGGGTAGCAGAATCTCGCAGTCTGACTCGCTGTAAAACCGATATCCCTTTTGTTTTAACTGTTCTTTTACCGGCCGGAAGCCATAGATTTCCCCATTGCAGATCAGGTAATCCCCGTCCAAGGAAAAGGGCTGCATCCCTTCCGGCTGGAGGCCCATAATCGCCAAGCGATGGAACCCAAACAATCCGTTGCCTATATGGATAATACGGGCGTCATCCGGCCCCCTTGAGATGGTCCTATCAAACCCTTTCTGAAACGTTTCCAGCGGCATACTCTTACCGCAATACCCCATAATGGAACACATATCCATTTCCTCCTTATTTGATGCGTAAGCGCAGATTTCTCCGAAGAACCTTTGGAGCAATCTACGCTTACCGCGGGACCGTCTATTGAATAGCCGCCCAATTGTAACGTTGTGTTTCTCTTTCAGCCGCTTTGTACAAATCCACAAAACAGCTTTGTTTCTTCCTCTGTGCGGGTCCCTTATATTGTAAAAAGCACCTTCCGACCCCATTCTGCGTAGGTTCGCTTTCCCGCATCATCCACTGATATGGTCAACGAACGCCAAAGAGCAGATCGCCATAATTCGGGTACGGATAGAATTTCCGGTCCATCACGCCTTCGATCTCGTCCGCCACAATGCGCAGTTCGTTCATCGCACCAAAGACCTCCGTGCGGTAATATTGCGCCTTTGCCAGCTCGTCACATTCCATATGCGTCAGCTTCATCAGAACCTCTTCCAGATCCTTGGCCCTCTGGTACATGCTGCCGCACAGACCGGAGATCATCCGGATCCGTTCTTCTTCATAACTGCAATCCGCATCCGGTACCGCTGCCTTTTTCGCTACAACCGTCTCGCTCAGCTGCTTTGTATAAGCCGAGTACGCGGGAAGCAAATCCTTATTGGCCATGTCGAGCATGGTCACCGCTTCAATGTTGAGAATTTTGCTGTAGTTCTCCAGCAAAATCTCATACCGCGCCCGAATCTCCGTTTCGGTGAACACCTTGTGCGTTTTAAAGAGCTGGATGTTCTTTTCTTTGACGAAGTATGGCAGGCAATCCGGCGTCGTCTTTAGGTTCAGCAGGCCGCGTCTTTCCGCCTCGGCGATCCACTGGTCGTCGTAGCCGTTGCCGTTAAAGATGATGCGCTTATGCGCCTTGATGGTGTCGCGGATCAAATCGTGTAATGTTTCGTTGAAATCCTCGCTCTGTTCCAAAACATCGGCAAACTGCCGCAGGCTTTCTGCAACCGCAGTATTAAGCACAATGTTGGCCCCGGAAATAGAGTCGCTGGAACCGAGCATACGGAACTCAAATTTGTTGCCAGTGAAGGCAAACGGAGAGGTGCGGTTCCGATCCGTCGCATCTTTTGGGAAGCGCGGCAGGATATGTACGCCCACCTTCCAAAGTTCTTTTTCTTTCGTGCCATATTGTTCATCCTTTTCGATGGAATCGAGAATCTCGGTCAATTCCGTTCCAAGGAACATGGATACAATTGCCGGCGGCGCTTCATTGGCGCCCAAGCGGTGGTCGTTTCCTGCGGAGGCCACCGAAATGCGGAGCAAGTCTTGATAATCGTCCACCGCCTTGATGACCGCACATAGGAACAGCAGGAACTGCGCGTTTTCATGCGGCGTATCCCCCGGATCGAGCAGGTTCTTTCCAGTGTTGGTGGAGATCGACCAGTTGTTGTGCTTTCCGGAGCCATTGACCCCTGCAAAAGGCTTTTCATGGAGCAGGCAGACAAGGTTGTGCCGTTTGGCAATCCGCTGCATCAGTTCCATGGTCAACTGGTTGTGGTCCGTAGCGATATTGGTCGTGGTGAAGATCGGCGCCAACTCGTGCTGCGCGGGCGCAACCTCGTTGTGCTCGGTCTTGGCCAGAACACCGAGCTTCCAAAGCTCTTCGTTCAGGTCTTCCATAAACTCAGCCACCCTGGTTTTGATGGTGCCGAAATAGTGGTCGTCGAGTTCCTGTCCCTTTGGCGGCTTCGCCCCAAAGAGCGTTCTTCCGGTATAAATCAAGTCCGGCCGTTTATCAAACATTTCCCGCTCAACCAGGAAGTACTCCTGTTCCGGCCCAACCGTCGTTTTGACCGAGGTCACATCGCCGTCACCGAAGAGCTTCAACACCCGCACCGCCTGTTTGCTGATGGCCTCCATGGAGCGGAGCAAAGGCGTCTTTTTATCCAAGGCTTCCCCTCCGTAGGAGCAGAACGCCGTAGGAATACAAAGCGTCTTCCCCTTGATAAATGCATAGGAAGTGGGGTCCCAAGCGGTGTAGCCCCTCGCTTCAAAGGTTGCACGCAGGCCGCCGGATGGGAACGAGGAGGCGTCCGGCTCACCTTGGATCAGCTCCTTGCCGGAAAATTCCAAAATGACGCGCCCATCTTCGATTGGGGTGATAAAACTGTCATGCTTTTCTGCGGTGATTCCCGTCATCGGCTGGAACCAATGGGTAAAGTGGGTTGCCCCTTTTTCAATCGCCCAGTCCTTCATCGCATTCGCAACCACATTGGCAACTGTATTGTCCAGATGTTTCCCCTGCTTAATGGTGCGCTGCAGCTGCTTATACGTCTCGTTGGGCAAACGTTCCCTCATAACAGAATCGCTGAAAACGTTCGTTCCAAAAACGCTTGTGATTGTGTTCATAACAATACCCCTTTTCATAGAAAATAAATAAAACGGCAAAGGCGTCGTAGAAACATTCTTTCTACGACGCCTTTGCCGTTTTTCGGAACAAAATCGAAAAAGTTTTCCTCCATCTGTCTTCCATTTACAGAGGAACAAAGCTTCTTTTATAACCCAGCCTTTTCACGGGCCGAGCGTCTTTGCCTGCGACGTCATCGCCGCTTGCTTGTCTGTACAGCAGTATACGAGCAAATCAATCCTTTGTCAAGCCCTTTTTTAAATTTTTTGCAATTACAATCAATGTAAATTTCATTTTCTAAAAATTTCCCAAAAAGTGGATTTCTCGTATGATGTGGATTTCCCTAGGTTTTAACTATTTTTTATTTTGATTTCTCAAAGCTTGAAACAGTTTTATGAAGGAAGTTATTATAAAATTTCATATTGCCTAGGAAAGCTCCGGAAAACTGTACAAATTTTTTCTTCGTCCGGGTTCAGATTTTTCGTTGACAAATCTAGTTGTTCATACTATGATTATTAATAAATTGTGAATATAAACATTCAATATGGGCAATGGCGTTCATAGTATCGAAGGAGGATGATTTCCTCATTTTGGGATATCTATGGACGTTTTTCTTTAAGGCCGCTTTTTCGCCTGTTAAAGGGATAAACCCGGCCAAAGCACCCCATCATATCCCGGCGTAACGCCGCCAAAAGGAGTGAATCGTTGTGTATCGCTACGATGAAGTGATGACTTATTGTCAGGAAGAAGATGTAAAATTTATCCGCCTGGCCTTCTGCGATTTAGCCGGAAATCAAAAAAATATTGCCATTATGCCTACCGAACTCGGACGGGCTTTTGAATATGGGATTTCCTTTGACGCTTCCGCGATCCAAGGCTTTGGCGACGAAACCAAATCCGACCTATTCCTTTTCCCCGACCCTTCTACGCTTTCTGTATTGCCTTGGCGCCCCACGCAAGGCCGGGTTGTGCGGATGTTTTGTGAGATTCAAAATCCCGATGGCACCCCCTTCCAACGGGACAGCCGGTTCCTTCTGAAAAAGGCCATTGCACGGGCTAAAAAGATGGATGTTGCCTGTTACTTTGGGGCGGAATTCGAATTTTATCTGTTCCAAACCGACGAAAATGGATTCCCCACAAAGACGCCATTTGACCACGCCGGATATATGGATATCGCCCCAGAGGACCGGGGGGAAAACGTCCGCCGCGACATCTGCTTGACATTGAGCGATATGGGGATCCGGCCGGAGGGCTCCCACCACGAAGAAGGGCCGGGACAGAACGAGATCGACTTCCGATACAGCGATGCCCTCTCTGCCGCGGATAACGCTGTGACATTTAAATCCGTCGCCCAGAACATCGCCATGCAGAACGGGCTTTATGCCTGCTTCTCCCCTAAGCCTTTAAGTGGGCAGTGCGGGAACGGCCTACATATCAATATCTCGATCAAAAGCCCTGGCGGGCAAAAGGACACGGATGCCTTTATCGCAGGGATTCTCAGCCACATCCGTGAGATCACGGCCTTTTTAAACCCCACCGAAGAATCCTATCTCCGCTTGGGAGAACAGAAAGCGCCGCGATATTTGACGTGGTCCTCGGAAAACCGCTCCCAGCTTATCCGCATCCCTGCTGCGAAGGGGGAATACAAGCGGTTTGAACTGCGTTCTCCTGATCCGACGGCCAATCCATACCTCGCCTATGCCCTGCTGATCTACGCGGGGTTGGACGGTATCCGGAAGCAAATGCCGTTGTGCGCGCCTTTGGACGTCAATCTTTTTACAGCGGACCGTTCGGTCACGGACCCCCTAGAGACTCTTCCTGCCACTTTGGAGGAGGCGCGTTCGCTGGCTCGCCAGAGCAAATTTATCCAGGAATTTATCCCCGAAATTTTGTAATGTGCCATTTGTTTCTATAAACGACTGTCTAAGAGAGGAGTGAATCCACATGATGCAACCAAAAAGGCCGTGTAGTGTCCTGGTGGTATCCTCTGGGCAAAAGACAGGTGCGCTTTTCAAGGACTTGTTGCCAGCAAGCAACTTTTCCCCGATTCGATCTGCGCCTACCGTTGGCGAAGCCAAGCGGATGTTGGTGGACAGGCCTTTCGATATCCTGATTATCAACACCCCTCTATCCGACGATTTCGGCATCCAGTTTGCCATTGATGCCGCAGAAACACAGGGGCCGGGTATTCTCCTATTTGTCCGCGCGGACCTGCAAGATCCGATCAGCCAAAAGGTGGAGGATTACGGCATTTTGACGTTGCCCAAGCCGGTCAACCGCCAGGTCGTATACCAGTCTGTAAAGCTGCTTTTTGCAACCCGGCAAAGGCTCCGGGCCCTGGAAGAAAAGGCCACTTCCCTGCAAAGCAAGATGGAGGAGATCCGGCTAGTTAACCGCGCAAAGCTCCTTCTGATGGAGCATTTGAAGATGAGCGAAGCGGAGGCACACCGGCACATCGAAAAAGCAGCCATGGACGCTTGCGTCAAGCGCCGAAACATTGCGGAACAAATTATTCGAACCTATGAAAGTAGCGTGTAATCGTATGCGTTGTAGCACGGCACTTTCTAATGGCTATAAAAATGCATTTACATTGTAAAAGACCAGGCTGGAATTCAGCCTGGTCTTTTTGTCACATCACAAGAGCCTTTATAACTCGCGTCTCAGCTCAATTCAAACATGCCATTGTAGAGCTGATAATATCTTCCCTTCTGTGCAAGCAGGTCTTCGTGGTCGCCGCGCTCCACAATCTCGCCGTGCTCCAGGACCATAATGGCATTCGCATTGCGTACCGTACTCAGGCGGTGGGCAATGACAAAGACGGTACGCCCCTCCATCAGTTGGTCCATCCCCTTCTCAATCAAGGATTCCGTGCGGGTGTCGATGGACGACGTCGCCTCGTCGAGAATCAAAACCGGTGGATCGGCCACAGCAGCCCGGGCGATGGCCAAAAGCTGGCGCTGCCCTTGGGACAGGTTGGCACCGTCCGCCGTCACCATCGTTTGGTATCCCTGCGGAAGCCTTCGAATAAAGGAATCTGCATTGGCGATGCGGGCCGCTTTTTTGATTTCTTCGTCGGTTGCATCCAGCTTGCCGAAGCGGATATTGTCCGCAATGGTGCCGGTAAACAGGTGGGTATCTTGGAGGACGATCCCCAAGGAGCGCCGGAGGGCGTCTTTTTTGATGTCCTTGACATCGATCCCGTCATATGTGACGCTGCCGCCCTGCACATCATAGAAGCGGTTAATCAGGTTGGTAATGGTGGTCTTCCCTGCACCAGTCGATCCTACAAAGGCGATCTTTTGCCCCGGCTTTGCATAGAGAGTGATGTTTTTTAGGATCGGATGATTGGATTCGTACGCAAAATCCACATTTTGGAACCGAACATCACCACGCAAGGGAACCAACGTACCGTCTTCCCTGCGCCAAGCCCAATGCCCGGTCTTTTTTTCGCATGGAATCCATGTCCCATCCTTTTCTTCCACATTGACCAGATCGACCTTTCCCTCGTCGACCTCCGGTTTTAAGTGCATGGCATCAAAGACCCGTTCTGCGCCTGCCAGAGCCGCCAACAAGAAATTGCTCTGCTGGGTAAACTGGTTAATCGGCAACGCAGCTTGCCGGACGAATACCAAGTAACTGGCCAGGCTGCCGACGTCGGTCATTCCCTGCAGCGCCATAATTCCGCCCAGAACCGCTACGATCGCATAATTGATATAGGATATGCTGACGACGGCGGGAACCATTGTCGCTGCATAGCTCTGTGCTCCGGTCCCTGCCTTACGCAGAGCTTCATTTTTTTCCTGAAAGCCCTTTAGATTGGCGTCCTCATGGTTGAATACCTTGATGACTTTTTGTCCGTTTACCATCTCTTCAATGTAGCCATCCAAATCCCCTAAGCTTTCCTGCTGGCGTGTGTAGTACGTTTTGCTGCGTTTGCCGCTGAACTGGATGTACCAGAACATCACGGCATAGCACACAACCACGATCATCGAAAGCTGCCAATTGAGGATGAACAGGATGACCAGCGTGCCCACCATCTGGATGAAGCTCTGGATTGCCATTGCAAAGCTGTTGTTCAGGGCGTCGGAAATCGTATCGACGTCGTTGGTAAAATAGCTCATCACGTCGCCGTGCCGCTGGGTATCAAAGAACTTGAGGGGCAATGTCTGCAAATGGGCGAACAGATCCCGGCGAATATCGTAGAGCACCTGCTGGGCCGCTTTTACCATGGCCTGTGTATAGCCGTACGCGGACAATGCCCCCACTCCATAGATCGCGGCCGTGAGCAGCACGCCCATGAGCAAATCCCTTATATTTCCGGATGCCAGATTGTTGACCACCGGCCGGATCATATACGTCCCCAGCAGATTGGCCACGGCGCTGATGGTCACCAGAATCGCCACCAGCAGCAGGATGAATTTGTGACGCCCCATGTAGGACAGCAGCATGCGCAGGGTATAGCGCAAATCTTGAGGCTTTTTAGCATTGAGCTGCCGTGCTGCCATATTCATCCCCTCCTTTCATCTGAGACCGGTAAATCTCCTGGTAAATTGGATCGCTCGCCAACAGCTCTTTATGCGTGCCGATAGCGTGTATCTTGCCGTCGTCCAGAATGACAATCTGGTCTGTGTGCATGACTGAGGTGATCCTCTGAGCGATGATAATTTTGGTTACATCAGGGAGCCCCGCCAATGCGGTGCGGATCTTTCCCTCTGTCGCCGTATCGACCGCACTGGTGGAATCATCGAAGATCATCACCTTAGGGCGTTTTAAGAGGGTTCGGGCAATGCAAAGACGCTGTTTCTGTCCGCCGGAGATGTTGTTTGCCCCCTGTCCGAGGTCGGTATCCAACCCCCTGGGCATGCGCTCCAAAAATTCATCGGCACACGCCGCCCGGCAGGCGGCCCATAAGGTTTCGTCGTCGGCTTCCGGATTGCCCCACTGCAAGTTCTCCCGCACGGTGCCGGAGAATAGGACATTCTTCTGTAAGATCATCCCCACGGCATCCCGCAGGGACTGGAGATCATACTCCCGTACATCATGGCCTCCAACCTTAACGGACCCTTCGGTCGCATCATAAAGCCGCGGGATAAGCTGCACCAAGGTCGTTTTGGAAGAGCCTGTCCCTCCCAGAATTCCGATCGTTTGGCCGGCCTGAATATGCAATGTGACGCCGGAGAGCGCGTATTCCTGCGCGTCCTCATGGTATTTGAACGAGACATTCTCAAAATCGATGCGCCCATCCGGAATCTCTTTTCTGGCGTTCTCCGGGGAGGTCAGCAGAACCGGTTCATCCAACACTTCGCTGATACGGTGCGCACTGGCCAAGGAGCGTGTAAGCAGCAAAAACACATTGGCAATCATCATCAAAGAGTTCATAACCTGCATTACATAGCTCAGGAACCCGGTGAGATCGCCCACCTGTAAAGTGGAATGCAAGATCATATTGCCGCCGAACCACATGATGAGGACAATGGCAGCGTACATGACAAATTGGAATGCCGGCAGGTTTAAAACCGCATAGTGAAAGGTCGTCTGGCTGGAATCCATCAGATCCTGGTTGACATCCCGGAATTTTTCCTCCTCATATTCCCCGCGAACAAACGCTTTGACTGCGCGGATGGCTGTCAAACCCTCCTGTACGACGTTGTTCAGCCGGTCGACCACCTTTTGCAGGCGGCCATACATCGGTCCTACCTTTCGTAGGATAAAAAACAGGATAATCCCCAGAACCGGCGTACACACCACAAAGATCAGCGCCAGCCGTGGGCTCATCCAAAAGGACAGGGCCACGCCCATAATCAACATGGATGGGCCGCGGAACAGCGGACGGAATCCGCCGTTGATCGCATTTTGTAGAACGGTGACGTCCGTGGTCATGCGGGTCACAAGGGACGAGGTATCAAAATGGTCCAAATTTGCAAAGGAATATTTCTGCACCTGTTCATACTGTGCCGCGCGGATCTGCGCACCCCAACCATATGCGGCACGGGCAGCAAAACGGGCATATAGCAATCCGGTTATCAATGCCAAGATCGCGCAAATCCCCATCTGTATCCCCTTTGAAAAGATGTAGGGAATATCTCCATTTGCGACACCGACGTCGATGAGGTCGGCAATCAGCACCGGGATAAACAGTTCAAAACAGGTCTCCACAAAGATCAGCAGCGCGCCGATGAGCATGTCCTTCCGATAAGGCCCTAAATACTTCAACAACCGCTTCATATCTTGCATAGCGGTTCCTCCTCTCTCTCTCGGAAGTTATGATACGCTCGAATGAGGTAATCGGCAAATTGCGCCCGCTCCTGGTCGGAAAACCCCTTGAGCATGATCTCTTCCATCTTCTGATAATTTCCCCGCCAAATTTTCGCCATGGTGTGTCCCTGTTCGGTGAGCTCCACCAAATCCTTGCGCCGGCTCTCTGGGTGGGCCTTCCGTGTTACAAACCCGCTTTTCTCCAGTGCACACAGCATCCGTGACACAGCGGCAGGGTCAATTTCAAAATATTCCGCCAGTTCCCGCTGGCTGCATGGCCCCTGCCGTTCCAGATGGACCAGGAGCTTCGGTTGGCCTGTTCCTAACCCGGATTCCCCCAGAAAGGACCGCAGATACCCCCTCTGGGCATGAAACGCACGATGCAGCAGCATATAAAACGTGTTTTCCATTCCCTTCACCTCGCCACAATAATTGATATATCAATAATTGACATATCAATTATAATCACATCAATTTGATTGTCAATGTGTGAATTGCTCAATTCATTTGTGAACCTCTGTATTATTTTTATCAGATTCTTCCGTGTAAAGCCACAGAGCTGAGGTTAAGGAATTTCTTGCTTTACGCAAAAATACCGCCCTCCCCCGTATTGTGGAGTCGGGCGGCGTGAGAAATGGGATCGACCGCTTGAAAGTGGACCACTTATATGGAACGAATCCAAGCGTTACGAGACATTTTTCTCTTCACCTACATGGAAACGTTTTTTCTCTGGGAAACGCTCTTTCACTCCCGAACCGGCGACGCTTGAGCAGGAGCAGCAGCATCAAATAGCATCCAACCAGCAAAAGCGAAAAATTGTACCTGGAACGCAGTAAAAGCAGGAATCCTGCGATGGCCAACGGCAGCAATGCCAAAACGGAGACCGCTGTTCCCACACGCGCCGCCGTCTCCTCCCGTAGGCGCAGGCAAAGCAATGCGTGCAGGGCCTGGCCGCCGTCGAGCGGATCGATCGGCAGAAGGTTCATCGCCCCGATCATGAGATTGGCGATGGCAAACTTTTTTGCGCCAGTCCCAAGGAGCAACATGCAGGTTCCTCCCACAAGCAGGTTGACACAGGGCCCGGCCAGGTCCACTTCTGCCTCCCGCAGATAGCCGCGTGGTTCCCCTCTCCGTACAATTTCCACGCCAAAGGGATTCAACCGGATGGCCTTGGGAGGTTCGCCAACCGCAAAAAGCACCGCTAAATGGCCGCATTCATGCAAAGCTGCGGCCGCAATGCCCGGCCCGGCCATCCCATCGGTGTCCAGCAATAAGAAAAAGGCCAGCATTGCCACAAAGAGGAATCCCACTGTCACGCGGCAGGTTCCGATGGAAAACGTCATGAGCTCTCCGTTCCGGAGGCACTGCTCTCCGGCTCCGACGATTCCGGGGCGGAAGAAGCCCTCGGAAATAGCTCCAACACCTTGGTTTTAAATGAATCGGCCTGTTCTTCCGCAACAATGGAATTATTGATCTGTTTGACATACCAATCCCGTATATTGGTGTAGAGATCCCCGCCAAACACCTTGAGCGCCAACGCAGCTACAATCACCACTCCGCATACGGTCACCTGTATGACGGTTAAAAGCCAGGAACTGGCGCGCTTTGCTTTCTTGTGCGACAGCCCTTCCAAGGAATCGTAAAGTCCCGGTTCGGAAGGTATTTGCCTCGCATCCTGCGTGTCTCTTTGATATTCTTCCTCATAATCGAATCCGTTCATTCTTCCATCCCCCTGTTTTTGATTGCCTGTACACTATATGCACACGTGGGGCAAAAAAGAACGTGTTCCCGTTGCGCCATCGTAGCCATAGGAAACAATGGGAATGCTCCATCTGCACAATGGAGATTTTCCGTCACGCCAAAAACGCCGGTTCGGAAGGTTCTCCGAACCGGCGCAACCGATCCCGATTTCTATAGAAACCGGAATTATTTTGCTTTATTCTGGATGTATTTGTCTATGGAGGCAGCTGCTTCTTTTCCACCGCCCATCGCCAAAATAACCGTCGCTGCGCCGCTCACCGCGTCGCCCGCTGCATAAACGCCCTCGCGGGTTGTCGCCATAGTCGCCTCGTCCACAATGATGCAGCCCTTCTGATTGGCCTCCAACCCCTCGGTCGTGGAACGGATCAAGGGGTTCGGGCTGTTGCCGATGGCCATAATGACACAGTCCACGGGAAGCTCGAAGTTCGAGCCCTCCTTCGGAACAGGTCTGCGGCGTCCAGAGGCATCCGGCTCACCGAGCTCCATCTCAATGCACTCGATGGCGCGCACTTTGCCGTCGTCGTCTCCGTGAATCGCTACCGGGTTGCACAGCAGGCGGAAAATAATGCCCTCTTCTTTCGCGTGGTGGATCTCTTCGTTTCTCGCAGGCATCTGTTCCTCAGCGCGGCGGTACACAATGTACACATTCTCCGCTCCTAGGCGTTTTGCCGTGCGCGCGGCGTCCATCGCCACGTTGCCGCCGCCGACGACCGCCACATTCTTCGGACGGATGATCGGGGTGTCGTACTCGGGCTTATATGCCTTCATCAGGTTTACACGGGTGAGGAATTCGTTGGCGGAATACGTCCCCACCAAGCTCTCCCCGGGGATATTCATAAAGTTCGGCAGGCCAGCGCCCGTGCCGATAAAGACCGCTTCATAACCCATCTCAAAGAGCTCGTCTACGGAGAGGACCTTTCCCATCACCATGTCGGTCATGATCTCTACACCGCGCTCCTCCAGGCCGGAAATCTCCTTCTGGACGATCTCCTTGGGCAGACGGAACTGCGGGATGCCATACATCAACACGCCGCCCGCGGTGTGCAGCGCTTCAAAAATGGTCACTTGATAGCCCTTCGCGCTCAAGTCGCCCGCACAGGTCAGACCAGCCGGGCCAGCGCCGATGACCGCAACTTTGTGCCCGTTTGAAGGGACCTTTTCCACTTTCTCCTCGCCGTGCTTCATATGCCAGTCCGCGACATAGCGCTCCAGCCGGCCAATGCCCACCGGTTCGCCCTTGATGCCGCGCACACAGTTGTGCTCGCACTGCGTTTCCTGCGGGCAAACGCGGCCGCAGATGGCGGGCAGGGAATTCATCGTCTTAATAGTCTGGTAGGCTTCTTCCATCTCCCCTTTGGCCACATGCGAGATAAATTCCGGGATCGGCACCCCTACGGGGCAACCGTTTACACAGGGTTTATGTTTGCAATTGAGGCAGCGCTGCGCTTCTTCCATGGCCATCTCATCGGTATATCCCAGCGCAACCTCTTCAAAATTTTTATTCCGAACATCCGGTGCCTGTTCCGGCATCGGCGTCTTTTTTGGCGTCATATTAGGCATGTTCTGCACCCTCCATCAAACGGCAATTGAATTCGCGTGTTGCTTCTTTTTCCTGTTCGCTGTATGTACGCAGGCGCTTCATGGCCTCGTCGAAATCGACCTCATGGCCATTGAAGTCCGGCCCGTCCACACAGGCAAACTTGGTTTCTCCGCCCACGGTCAAGCGGCAGCCGCCGCACATGCCGGTGCCGTCGATCATGATCGGGTTCATGCTGATCATGGTCTCGATGTTGTGTTCCTTTGTCAGGTTGCACACAGCACGCATCATCGGCAGTGGGCCAATGGCGACCACAAAATCATACCCTGCGCCGTTTTTAATGTTCTCTTCCAGAGCGGCGGTTACAAACCCTTTATGGCCGTTGGAACCGTCGTCCGTCATCAGGTAGAGGTGGTCGGACACTTCGCGCATCTCGTCCTCCAAAATGATGAGGTCTTTGTTGCGGAAGCCCGCAATGACATCCACCTGGACGCCCATGTTATGCAAGGCTTTTGCCTGGGGATAGGCAATGGCACAGCCTGCGCCGCCGCCCACGACCGCCACTTTCTTATGGCCTTCCAGCTCGGAGGCTTTTCCCAAAGGCCCGATAAAATCGAGAAGCGCGTCGCCTACTTCCAGCGTATCCAGCAGCAAAGTGGTCTTGCCGACCTTTTGATAGATAATGGTGACCGTGCCTTTTTCGCGGTCATAGTCTGCAATGGTCAGCGGAATCCGCTCTCCATACTCGTTTACGCGCAAAATGATGAACTGGCCCGCCTGCGCCTTCTTCGCGATAAACGGTGCGTCTACCGCCATCAACGTCATGGAGTCGTTCAGTCTGCGCTTTTCCACAATCGTAAACATGATACTTCCCTACTTCCTATATAAAGCGATAAATTTATAGCCATATGCACCATTATATCGAATATGTCGTCCTTTTTCAAGATTTTTTGCGTGAAAGTGCAAAATTGCCCGTAAAAATTCAGTCGTTAAATGGAAAATTCGAGTAATTCCCTCTTTCCAGGGAAGCTTTCCCCCACTTCCTGAAAAAGATAACCGCCGCAGAAGGCGGAGCAGCGTACGCTTTCTTACCTTCTGCGGCGGTCCCCGGTTCAGTCTGCGCGGCATTTTTAAAGAATAATACAGATCAGCCCATTGCAGCCTTCATTGATGATCCGCTCGATGGTCTCCCGCACTTTGTCGCGCGCATCCACCGGCATCCGGTAGAGCTTGTTGTGCAGGCCCTCATTGACCAGCTCGTGCAGGCTCTTGCCAAAGATATTCGATTCCCAAATCTTCCCTGGATTCTCCTGGAACTCCTTGAGTAAGTACATCACCAGTTCCTGCGATTGCTGCTCGGAACCGACAATCGGTGTCACCTCGGTGGTGATGCGCGTCTTCATCATGTGGATGGACGGCGCGGCGGCCTTTAAGCGGATGCCATATTTGCCGCCTTGCTTGATAATCTCCGGTTCCTCCAAAGAGAGCTCCTCGATGCCCGGCATCACAATGCCGTAGCCGGTATTCTGCACCTCGTCGTAGGCATCCTTGATCTTGTCGTATTTTTTCTTCATCTCCGCGAAGCGCATCATACAGTCGAGCAGGGCGCCCTCGTCCTCGATGTCCAGGCCAGTCTTTTCGCCCAGCACCTTATAGAACAGATTCGCCTGCAATCCCACCGTGATGCGCGCATGCCCGGTCCCTAAATCCACCGTGGAGGTCTTTGCAAAGGCCACGTATTCGCAGGTGGTCACCTCCTTGACCACGCTCTCAATCTCGCGAATCCTGGTGATCTTCCCCGCTGCCTGCTGAATGGTGGTGTAGAGTGACGCGCGCAGCCAGTGTTCCTTCTCCAGGGAAGAAACCCAGTGCGGCATATCCACTTTGATCTCCTTCACAGGGAATTCAAAGAGGATCTTTGAAAGGATCGTGCGGATCTCCCCTTCCTCAAGCTCCAGGCAGTTGACCGGCAATACCGGCACCTCATATTTCTTCTGCATGGAATTGGCGAGCGATAGGGTCTCCTCCGCATTCGGATAGGTGCTGTTTAACAGCACGATGAACGGCTTATTGATCTCCTTGAGTTCGGAGATCACGCGTTCCTCGGCCTCTTCATATTCTTCACGCGGGATATCGCTGATGCTGCCGTCCGTCGTCACCACCAAACCGATGGTGGAATGCTCGGTGATGACCTTTTTGGTGCCGATTTCCGCCGCCATGTTGAACGGAATCGGTTCGTCGTACCATGGCGTCATCACCATGCGCGGCATATCGTTTTCCACATATCCCAATGCGCTCGGCACGATGTACCCCACGCAGTCGATCATCCGCACGGCAAAGCTGGCGTTGCCCTCGATATTGACGGTGACCGCCTGCTCCGGCACGAATTTCGGCTCGGTGGTCATGATGGTGCGCCCCGCGGCCGACTGCGGCATCTCGTCGATGGCGCGGTCCCGGCGGTAGTTCCCATCTATGTTCGGGATGACGATGGTGTCCATGAAACGCTTGATAAAGGTGGACTTGCCGGTTCTGACCGGGCCGACAACCCCAATATAGATGTCCCCGTTGGTGCGTTCCGAAATATCATGGTAAATATTGCGTTCTTCCATTTTACCTCCCCCTCAGGCAGAGAATTTGTGGGTGTGCTCCGTTACGGAATCCGGCGGTCACATGGGGATCAGCAGCATCCCCCTGCTCTCCACGAACTCCCCGGTGAGATTGTTCTCCTGCCGGATGGCGTCCACAGAGGTACAGTACGCCCGCGCGATGTCCCACAGGCTCTCGCCTGGGTCTGCGTAATAGATGCTGAGCGCGGCAGAGGTGTCCCTTGCGCGCGGCCGGTCCTCGTCCGCGCGGATCTCCGAGATGATTTTCAAGCTGTTCTGGGTGATGACCTGGGCTTCAAGCCGCAGCTCTGCCTTGATCTCGATGCCATCCCCTGTGATGCGGTAGCTGATACCCGCCACATTGAGCCAGGAGATGCATTTGACCTCCTTTGGCTTTTCCGCGCCCCATGGATGTGCATATTCAAAATCGACCATGCGCTCGGTATAGAACGGGCGGTTCTCCTGGTTGGCCGCCAGAATGCAGACGTTAAATTTCCCTTTATAGACGATCTGGCCGTCCTGTTCCGCCGCAGTCACGGAGGAAAGCTCATTCCAGATGTCAAACACCTTGGAAATGCCGGTCCCTTCCAGAGAAATGCTGCTCTTCTGGATGGTCGAGTCGTTCAGAAGTTCCACCACCTGCTCCAAGGTCTTCTGCTGGTATCCGATCTCCAGCTCATAGGCCTTGGAATAGGCGTCCGTCACCACCGTAACCTCGGCTGGCTGATAGGCCACCGCTTCCGCATAGAGGCTCGCCTGCACATCGAAGAAGGTCTTGTCGCCGGAGTAGTCGTTTTTCACCTGAATGGTCAGTCCCGCTATATCGAGTTTCACTTCACAGAGGCAGTCGTCCGTAAATTCGCCTCCGTCCAGCATCTGGCTAAATGGGATGGCGTATTCCATGGTCTCCAGCATGCTCTCATCCAGGACGGACGAATACAAAATCTTCAGTGTAACCTCGCCCTTCACCATCAGCTTCCCGGCCACGGCTTTGCTGTCCTGTAGACTGGCAAAGGCGGTCGCACGCAGGATATTGTCCGCCCCTGGTTTGGAGGCCGGCAATTCCAGAACTTCCTCCAACGGGAATTGCTGCCCGCAGAATCCGGCCAAGCGGCTATAAGGCATCGTCTGGCGCTTCTGCTCGATCTCATCGCCCTCAATGCCGCACACCACTTCGCTGTCCGTACGCGCGATCACCTTGGCACACACGGAGAACGCGCCGTGAATATCCAGCCGCCTGGGGCTGGTCGCGCGGCAGTTGATGTACTCCACACGGGTGAACGAAAAGATATGTGCGCTTTCGGCCGGTTGCTTGAGCGTGATCGCGGCAAAGAACGAGCTGCTGTTCTCGCAGCAGCGCAACGTCGTCCCTCCCGCGTCCAGATAAAAGACTTTTACGCTGTACGTCCCTTCCAGCTCTACGCGGTCCCCGATGATGTTCCTCCCCGTGATGCGGGGATAAACTTGACATTTCAGGATCCTCTGTATGTCCGGGCAGTAATCCGGCAGGCTGATGTCCAGATCCACCGGCTGTTCCTGGCTCCCATCATAGAGCACTTCGCCGGCGGCTAGCGCCTCACGGTTAAGCATATAATCCATTCAGGCTCTCTCCTTTTCCTGTTTCTATCCCATAGGTATGAGGTTCCTGTCCATTTTATGCTTGCGCTTGAAGAAACCGGAGAAAAACCTGTGCAATCATACAGTACAGCGGCGAATCCATCTGTTATTTACAAGAAAAAAGCCAACGGGAACGCCTCCCATTGGCTTTTTCAAAGATTGCCTGTCACGCCTCTTTTTTGATGTGGAACATTTTGCGCAGAATGAAGCCCCAGAATTTTGAGCCCTTCACAACAACGACTTTCATAGCGAAAACCTCCCAATTATGTTCCGCTCCGCAGGAGCGCGATTCCCAGTATCACCAGTATGACCGCCACCACAAACATGATCAGACCGACCGGGCAGAAGCAAGAGCAAACAAGGCCCAGGCCAAATGTGACGGCACATTGCCCTACTTGAGAGCAAACTGCACCTTTACAGCATTTCCCTCTGCACCGCATTTTCCATCGCCTCGTTTCCCTTATGTGTATCAGCGGCAATGCTTCTTTTGTTCCGCTGTAGTAACAGTATATACGCAGGGAACAGTTTTGGTTCCGGAAAAATACATAGGAACGGGCAAACCTGTTGGATGGCAATGGCACTGTGGTTATGGTTACACATTACTAGCGGCCTCTCGGGAAAAAATAAGCCCGCACACCGGCCAAATACGAAGGCCAATGTACGGGCGTTGCGCCATTTTTCTATGAATTCCATTCAATCTGTGATTTACGGCTGATATACAATTCCAAGCATTTCCCCCTGATGGACGGTCACCGCCGCTTGATCGGATAAAATCCCATTGCTGACACCGAGCGGAAAATCCGAACGCAGAGGCTTTCGCGTCAGTGGATACTGCATTCCTTCATAGCTGACCGTACAGTCCGGACAGCCAAACGGAAAAGCGGAAAACGTCGCCCCGCGCAATTGAAGAAGCGGCTCGGTTTGCCCCTCGCGCAGCAGGAAGATATAGGTCCCTTTCTCGGCAAGCACAGCCCGGCAGCCCTCATGCGCCAAAAATTGCAGCACACAGAGGTTGGCATAGGAGTGGTCAAACCGCTCCCCACCCAGCGCGCCCAACAGGATGTACTCCTGATAGCCGCGTTGCAAACCTTCCCGGACCGCGGCCAAAAGGTCCGTGTCGTCCTTCTCCGGCTTTAGCCGGATGGTCTCGATCCCGTCCGGAAGGCTTCCCTGCATGGAATCAAAATCTCCAATCAGCAGGTCCGGCTGAATGCCATACTTGCGCGCCGTGTCCATGCCGCCGTCCGCACAGATGAGAAAGGCATCCTTTGCGTGAAACCGGTCAAAGATTCCACCGTCCTCCACGGGTGCGGAGCCGAGGATGATGCAGCGCTTCATTTCATTTCCCATTCTTTAAGGTCCTTTACTTCGTTATACATCGCCACATAGCTGGCGTGGCGGGAGGGATGGATCTTCCCGTCCTCAACGGCCTGCAATACCGCGCATCCCTTTTCGCAGGTATGCGAACAGGAGGAAAATTTACATGCATTGCGATACGGTTCGAATTCGCGGAAACAGAACTGCAAATTTTCTTTGCGCACCAAATCGCACTGTTCCAAGGAAATGGACGAAAAACCGGGCGTGTCTGCCACATAGCTGCTGCCGTCCAGCTTCAAAAGTTCGACTTTGCGGGTGGTGTGCCGCCCTCTGCCGAGCTTTTGGCTGATCTCACCGGTTTCCAGTGCCAACCGGTTGTCAATGCGGTTGAGCAGTGAAGATTTTCCCACGCCGGAGTTGCCCGTGAACGCAGTGATCTTTCCCTTCAAAAGGGCCTTGACCGCCTCCACCCCTTCGTCCGTGACCGAAGAAACGGCAAAGAACGGGATGCCTGCTTTCTCATAGATCTCTCGCAGCCATTCGCCGCTCTGCAAATCCGTCTTAGAAACCACGACAACCGGTTCGATCCCTTTGTCCTCTGCGGCGGCGACCGCCTCGTCGATCAACAGGGGATTCGGGGAAGGATCGCACACAGAGGTGACGATGATCAACTGGTCGATATTAGCCACCGGCGGACGCGTAAGAAAATTCTTGCGCGGAAGGATCTCTTCGATGTATCCGGTGCCATCCGCATCCAGGCGAATTTGCACCTGGTCGCCCACAAGGGGCGTGATCCTCTTTTTTCGGAACACGCCCCTCGCCTTACACGAATACAATTCTTTGGCCGTTTCCACATAGTAGAAACCGCCGATTCCCTTGATGATTCGTCCGTTTAACATCTCGTTCATACAGCTTATTCGGTCGGCGTGATGGGGAGATCGGTCGGAATATCGCCCCAATCTTCCTCTGTGTCTGTTCCGGGTGTATCCGAAGAAGGCGAACCGGGATCGACATATGGATAGCTCTCCACCTGGCTGGGCTTCCCGGTGTCGAAGTCCATAATAAACACCGCATACTTATTGCCATCCAGCTCAATCACCAAGGTCTTCTGGCCCGAGGTGCCCGTTACCTTGATGGTGCAGAGATTGTTGTAAGCCGGGTTCACCGTGCGGACGCCGTCTTCCATCACGGTGCCGTCGAGATACGCTTTGAGCTCGATGTCGTGGGAGACATTCAGCGGCAAATGCACATTGGCCTCCAGGGTCTTTTCCGACTGCTTTCCGGAGCTGACCACAATGTTGACCTTGGTGTCCGGATCGACCGGCACGCCCGGCAGCGGGTTGGTCTCAATGACGGTATTCTCCGGCTTGTCGCTGTCGTCCTGAAGAGTGACATCACCCACCTGAAGCCCTGCGGCCTCAATTTCGGTTCTTGCCGCCTCGATATTTTTGTCAATCACATTCGGAACCGCGATCTGTTCATTTTCCGGTCCGGTGCTGACCAAAATCTTGACGGTGCTGCCCTCCGGCGCCGTGGCGTTGCCCTTTGGCTCCGTGCTTGTGACATAGCCGGCTGCGATTTTATCATCTGGCACTTCAATGACCGTGGTTTCGAACCCTGCGTTTTGCAGCGTTTGCTCTGCATCCGCCTGGAGGTAATTGGTTACGTCCGGCACGTTGATGGTTTTCGCACCGCTGTTAACCACCAGCAGGACCTCTCCATCTTTCTTGACAGACATGCCAGCCGCAGGCGTCTGATCCAAAATAATTCCCGTCTCCTGCGAGGAATCCTCCCTCGTTTCCACAGAGAATTTGAACGCATATTCTTCGTTGTTCTGGACGTCTGTATATAGCTGCCCGACCAGGTTCGGCATGGTCATCGTGTCGTCCGGCTGTGTACTACAGCTGCGGAAAATCGCCGCAATGCCAATGCTCAGCGCGACGATCAGAAAGGCCGCCAGAATGCCCAAGACCACCATCATGGTCTTTTTGTTGTTTCCACCGCTGCTGCTCTGCCTACGGCGCGGAGGTTCTTCCTCATAGTCGTCGTAGTCGTATCCATCGTTGTAGGAAGGTGCCCGGCCATTGCGCACGGCGCTGATGGCATTCACGTATTTCGTGGGCTTCTCATCGATAAAATACTTATACTGGAAGCTGATGCTTGGGTTGCGCTGGAACGCCTCAATATCCTCCAGCATTTCCGCCGCGGATTGATACCGCTGGTCGGGATTTTTCTGCATAGCGCGCATGGTGATCTCTTCCAGCCCCTCCGGGATGGCGGGGTTGATATCACGCGGCGGTTTGGGGTCCGCTTGCAGCTGCATAATCGCCACGGAGACGGCATTGTCCGCCTCAAACGGCAGGGTGCCCGTCAACATTTCATACAGCATCACGCCCACAGAATAGATGTCCGCACGCTCGTCGGCCACCTCCCCGCGCGCCTGTTCCGGCGCAATATAGTGGACGGAGCCGATCGCCTTGTCGGTCATGGTGCGCGTTTCGCTGCGGGAGAAGCGGGCGATGCCGAAATCTGTCACCTTGATGGTGCCATCCTGCAACAGCATAATATTCTGCGGCTTGATGTCCCGGTGGACAATGCCTTTGCTGTGCGCATGATTCAGTGCGCGCAGGATTTGCAGGGTGAAGTGGACCGCCTCTTTCCATTTGAGCTCACGCTGCTGGTCCAGATATTCTTTTAGGGTGATCCCGTCGATGTATTCCTCCACAATGTACTGAATGCGGTCGCCAAAGCTGACGTCGTACACCTTCACAATATTGGGATGGGAGAGGACCGCGATGGCCTTGGATTCGTTCTTAAAGCGGCGGATGAAATCCTGATTTCCCAGAAATTCGTCCTTCAGAATCTTGATTGCAACCGTGCGGTCGTCAATAATATCGTAGGCACGGTATACATACGCCATTCCTCCAACACCAATCAACTCGTGAATCTCATAACGCCCATCAAGCCGTTTTCCCGTATACTTATCCATGAAACATCATCTCCAATACCGTTAGTGTCTGATAACAGCGACCGTGACATTGTCCCCGCCGCCGCCGCTCTTTGCCAAAGCGATCAGTCGATCCGGCAGAAGCCGGGCTTCCAGTTCCCGGGCGAGCCGCTCGATCTGCTCTTCCTCCACATAGTTGGTCAAACCGTCTGTGCAGAGAAGCAGCAGATCATCGCCGGAAAATTTACATTCGCAGTAGTCGATTTCGATGCCAGATTCCACGCCCAACGCGCGGGTGATAATATTCTTCTGCGGGTGGCGTCTGGCCTGTTGGGTGGTCAGATCCCCGCTATTTACCAATTCCTGCACCATTGAGTGGTCCGTTGTAATTTGCCGCAGGCCTTCCCGCGTGAGCAGGTATGCCCGACTATCCCCTGCATGGGCGATATGCGCCACCCCGCCGGAGACGATGGCTGCTACCACCGTGGTACCCATCCCCGCCAGGGTTTCATCCGCCATTGCGCGGTCGTAGATCGCCACATTTGCATTGTAGATGGCGGAGATCATCAGGTTCTTAATGGACTGATCTGTGATATGCTCGCTCCCGGAGCTGAGAATTTGCTCGGAAATCAAATCGACCGCAAGCGCACTGGCGATATTCCCGCCATTCGCACCGCCCATCCCGTCGCAAACGACGGCCCAGGCCGTATTGCCGGAGAGTACGCCCGCTTTTACCGCGTCCTGATTGGAATGGCGCACAAGGCCAATATCAGTTTTCATATAGATCTGCAACATTGGCCACCTCCTCTTGATACCTGCGCCGCAGCTGCCCGCAGGAAGCATTGATGTCTGAACCGAGCGTTCGCCGCACGGTCGCGGTGATCCCCTTCTCCGAGAGAATCCGGATAAACCTTTGAATCTGTTCGTTGGAGCTCTTCCGATAGGAATTGCCTTTAACCTCGTTGACGGGAATCAAATTGACGTGGCATAGCATCCCGTGCAGCCGCGTTGCCAGCTCCTTTGCGCATGCGGCCGTATCGTTCACACCGCTGATCATCGCGTATTCGAAGGAGATGCGCCGTCCCGTTGTCTCGGCATAGGCGCGGCAGGCGGTCAAAAGCTCGTCTACCCCCCATCGGTTGTTGACCGGCATGGTTTGTGAACGGATTGCATCGTTCGGTGCATGGAGAGAAACCGACAGCGTAAGTTGAAGCTTCCGCTCCGCCAGGTCATAAATTTTGTCCACAATCCCACAGGTGGAAAGTGAGATGTGCCGCATCCCAATGTTCATACCTTCGTCGGAGGAGACCAGCTCCAAAAAACGGAGGACATTTTGATAGTTGTCAAGCGGTTCCCCCATGCCCATCAGCACCACGTTGGAAATCCGAATACCTTGATCCTGTTGAACCGTCTGGATTTGGGAAAGCATCTCGGAAGCCGTCAGATTCCGAGAGAAGCCGCTTTTCCCCGTGGCGCAGAACGAACAGTTCATTTTGCACCCCACCTGGCTGGAAATACAGATGGAATAGCCGTGGTGGTACTCCATCAGCACGCATTCCACATGTTCGCCGTCCGGCAGGCGCAGCAGATACTTGGCTGTGCCGTCCAGCTTGGAAACCAACCGCTGTTCGATTTCCGCCGCAGCTATGTAATAGCGTTCGGACAGCTTTTGGCGGAATGCCTTTGATTGATCCGACATCTCCGAAAAGGAGCGCACGCCCCGATGGAGCCATCGGTACACCTGTAACGCATGGAAGGCCGGCTGCCCTTGCGCGGCAAAATCCGCACGCAACTCTTCCAACGTCATTGATTTGATGTCCTGTAAAGCCAAATTTACACTCTCCCACGCATCCGGCGTCCTAGACCGGCCTGCTTTTCCGGATGCTTTTCCCGCTTTTTTATCCGTCTTTTGTCACCGGCGCTGGAAGGAAGCGACGAAGAAACCGTCCGTCCCATGCACATGCGGCATGAGCGTCCATTCATTCTCCGGCTCCTCAATGGCACGCCGCATCCCCTGCGGCAAGGACAGCGCTCTCGGGGCAAAGTCGGGATGTTCTTCCAGGAAGCGCCGTGCTACCTCCCCATTTTCTGCTGGATTCAGCGTACAGGTGGAGTAAAGCAAAACGCCTCCGCTTTTTACCAATTCGGAGGTTTTACTCAGAATACGGTACTGCAAATCCGGCAAACTGTCAAGTGCAGAAGGCGATTTATATCGAATTTCCGGCTTGCGGCGGAGGATGCCCAATCCAGAACACGGCGCGTCGCAAAGGACACGGTCCGCACATTCCAAAGGCTGTTCCGGCCGCAGGGCGTCGCGGAGTTCCGCATGGATACAGGTCAGCCCCAACCGCTTTGCTCCCTCACGGATCAAGCGTACCTTCCCTTTATATTGGTCAAAGGCGAGAACCTCCCCGCTGTTTTCCATCTGTTCCGCGATGGTAAATGTCTTACCTCCCGGCGCCGCACAAACGTCCAACACGCGCTCCTCCGGCTTTGCCTCCAGGAGTGTTGCACACAATTGCGAGGAAAGATCCTGTACATGGAACAATCCCTCTTGAAAAGAATCCAAAGACGACACGGAACCGGACGCTTCCAGCACTGCCGCATGCGGAATCCATGTAATGGTATTCACCTTTACATTTTCTTCCATCATCCGACGCAGTAAGTATTCCTCATCGCCCTTCGTATTATTCAAGCGGATATAGATCGGTGGGTGCTCGGAAAGAGAATCCAGCAAAAGCCCGGTACACTGCGGCCCATAGGCCTTTTGCCATAGAGAAATCAGCCACTCTGGGCACGAATATTTCAAGCTGAGATGCCGGAGCGGGTTCTCTTTCTCATCCGGTAACTGCAGCTTTTCCCGGCTCCGGACCAGGTTGCGCAGCACCGCGTTGATAAAGCCAGATGCCTTTACAGCTTTATTTTGTTTTGCCAACTCCACGGCCACGTTTACAGCGGCGCTCGGTGGGATTTTCTCAAGGTATAGAATCTGATAGGCGCCAATACGGAGGATCTCCCGCACCTGCGGCGTCATCTTATGGATAGGGGTGCGGGCAAATTGCCCGATATAATAATCCAGAGTCAGGCGGCGCTCCAACACGCCATAAAAAATGGCGGACGCCAAAGCCGCGTCGCGCGGCTCCAAAGCGAATCTCGCAAGGGTTTTATCCAACACCAAATTTGAAAACCCCTCGTTTTCATCCACATGCAGCAAAGCCGCTAACGCGGCTGCTCTTGCATCCGCCATCAATTGTCATTCCTCCTGCCTCCAAAGATTAGAAGCAGACGCAACAGGGACAAAAATGCTGTAAACGTCGCAGCCACATACGTCATAGCCGCCGCACGAAGCACCTTTTTGGCCCCCTCCAACTCCTCTGGATACAAAATGCCCGTTGCGTCCAGCGCTTGAAGCGCTCTGGCGCTCGCATTGAATTCCACTGGCAAGGTGACCAGCTGGAACAGAACAGAAAGGCTGTACAGCGCAATACCGATGTTTACCACGACATCATACTGTACCGGCAAAAGCAGACCGATCAGAATCAGCGGCATTGCCAGTCGGGAACCGATCTGTGTGACAGGCACCAACGCAGAGCGAATCTTATTGGGAAAATACCCCTGTGCGTGTTGGACCGCGTGGCCCGCCTCATGCGCCGCCACACCCACCGCCGAAACGGACGTTGCCGCGTATACCGGGTCCGATAGGCTGATGATCCCGGTGGACGGGTTGAAATTGTCGTTTAAGCTTCCTCCGATATGGCGAATCTGCACACCGTATGCACCGCCGTACTGCATCACACGCATGGCGGCGTCCGCCCCAGTCATATTGCGTGCGGTATTGACACGGGAATACTTCTGGAAGGTGGAGTTCACCTTGAACTGCGCAACCATACTGATGAGCAGGGCTGGCAGCATGAACAGGAAATACGTGTAATCAAAATAATAAAATCCCATCAAATGTTACTCCTTTGCCTCTCCAAGCACCGCACCCTGGTCAAGCCGGTGCCCACATAGGAACTCTTTTCCGCCCATTCTCTTTCCGCCCTCATATTGAACCGTCTCCAACTCCAGGGCGGTATTGCCCCCGCAGGCCACCACAAAGCAGTCCTTGCGGCGGGCTACTTCGCCCGGCGCACCGCCGAATCCCGGGACAACCTTCGCCCGGTGTATCTTCAGGCGTTTTTTGTTATACACCGTCTCCGCTACAGGCCAAGGGGAAAGCCCGCGCACCAAATTGTGCAGCTCCCCTGCCGGACGGCCCCAATCGATCTTGCCGAGTTCCTTGGTCAGCATGGAAGCATAGCTGGTCTCTGCATCGCCCTGCGGTGTGCGGCGGACCGTGCCCGCTTCGACCTCCTTCAAGGTTTCCACGATCAATTCCGCCCCCATTTGGGAAAGGCGGTCGTGCAGCTCACCAGAAGTCTCCTCCGGCCCGATCTCTGTACGCGATTTCAAAAGCATGTCGCCTGTATCCAGTCCCTCGGCCATGTACATGGTTGTGACTCCGGTCTCTGGATCGCCGTTGAGCACCGCCCATTGAATGGGCGCCGCCCCGCGGTATTTCGGAAGCAGGGACGCATGCACGTTGATGCAGCCGTGCGGCGGGATATCCAAAATCTCCTTGGGCAAAATCTTTCCATATGCCACAACGACAATGCAGTCGGGCTGCATCTCTCGGATCTGCTGCGCCGCTTCGGGCGTGCGCAGCGTTTTCGGCTGATAGACCGGTATATCGTGCTCCATCGCCAGCACTTTCACCGGCGGCGGCGTCATGGCATAGCCCCGGCCCTTCGGCTTATCCGGTTGGGTAAATACCGCACATACCTCATGTCCTGCGTCCAGCAGGCTTTGCAGGCATGGAACGGCAAAATCCGGCGTTCCCATAAATAGAATCCGCAATTTTCATCATCCTATCCGCGATTAAATTACTGAAGTTTCTGTAGCTCCTCCGGGGACAGCATCCGCAAAACATGGGATTTGAACACCACGCCGTTGAGGTGGTCGATCTCATGGCAACAGGCGGTTGCCAGCAGTTCTTCCCCTTCCAGCTCAAAGGTCTTGCCCTCGCGGTTCTGGGCGCGCACCAGGACGCGCATCGGGCGCTTGGTAATTCCATACTGCCCCGGGAAGGACAGGCACCCTTCGACGCATTCCTGCTCGCCGCTCTGCTCCACGATCTCCGGATTTACCATTTCGATGGGGCCGCTCCCCACATCGATCACCACGACGCGGCGGCGGATGCCCACCTGTGGCGCTGCGAGGCCGACGCCGTCCGCAGACTTCATCGTCTCGATCATATCGTCCAGCAAAACGCCCAATTTCTCGTCGAATTTTTCGACCGGACGGCAAACCTTCGTCAGGATTTCGTCCCCATCTTTTACAATATTGCGAATGGCCATTGTAATTCCTCCCATATTAAACTCTTATTTTTTATAGTTCCTCTTCTTTATAAAATCATATCCGGATTGATGTCCGCAAAGGCAGTTACATCGCTGAACGTCCGGTCCTTTGCAAAATCGGTCAATAGCCGGGAAATCATCCTGCGGAAGTTCCGGCTGTTCCGGCATTTCACGATCAATTTATACCTATATTTATTGCTAACCTTGCTGATTAATGCGGGAGAGGGATTTAAAACCCGCATCGGCTCCTGTGGGTATTCCGCCTGGGCCAGAGTGCGGAGCATTTGTAAAAAGGCTTCGCTTGCACGCGCGACCTTTTCCTCCCGTGCCCCTACAAATCCAACCACACACAGATCTGCAAACGGCGGATATAACATCCCCTTGCGCACGGCGATCTCCCCCTCATAAAAAGCGGGATAATCCTGCCGGGCCGCCAGGGAAAGCACGGTATTCTCCGGCGTAAAGGTCTGGATAATGGCTTCCCCCTCGCATTGGCCGCGGCCTGCGCGTCCGGCCACCTGCGTCAACAGGTCAAAAGCGCGCTCATAGCTGCGGAAATCGTCCCCATACAGCGCCTGGTCTGCGGAGAGCACGCCCACCAGAGTGACATTCTCAAAATCCAATCCCTTTGCCACCATTTGCGTGCCGACAATCACATCGTACTCGCCGCGGGCAAAGCTCTGTAACTTTTCCTCATAGGCAAAGCGTGTCATAGCAGCGTCCGTGTCCAGCCGCAGGACCCGCACCTCCGGGAGCAGTTCCCGCAATTGTTCTTCTGCGCGTTGGGTTCCAAATCCCGCATAGTGGACTTTATTCTCATGGCAGGTGGGACATTCCGTTGAAAACGGTACGGAGTACCCGCAGTAGTGGCACATCAGCCGTTGATTCGCGGCGTGGTAGGTCAGGGAAATGCTGCAATTCGGGCAGGTTACGACGTTCCCACACGCTTTGCAGGATACAAACGTATTGTAACCACGCCGATTTAACAAAATAATGGACTGCTTATGAACTTTTCTATTTTTTTCAATTTCTGTCAGCAGTTCCCGGCTGTAAATGCTGTCGTTTCCGGCCTCCAATTCCCGATTCATGTCCACAAACCGGACCTTAGGAAGCCTTGCTCCGCCGTAGCGGTGCGGCAGCCGGTTCAATGTATAGCGCCCCGTCTGCGCATAGTAATAGCTCTCAATGGACGGCGTTGCAGAGGCGAGCACCAAGAGCGCCTTGTGATACGCGCAGCGGAACTTTGCCACATCCCGCGCATGGTAGCGCGGCGAAGACTCCGACTTATAGGTGTGCTCCTGCTCCTCGTCCAAAATCACCAGCCCCAGGTTATCGAATGGGGCGAACACCGCCGACCGCGTGCCGACCGCGATGGAAACTTCCCCGCGGCGTACCCGTTTCCATTCGTCCAAGCGCTCAGAAAGCGAGAGGCCGCTATGAAATACCGCCACCCGCCGTCCATACCGGCGATGAAACAGCGCCAGGCTTTGCGGCGTCAGCGAGATCTCCGGCACCATGACAATGACGTTCTTCCCGTCGGCGAGCACCTCGTCGATCAAGCGCATAAAGACCGAAGTCTTCCCGCTTCCTGTGACGCCAAACAGCAAAGAGACACCTCCGGTTTCCTCGCGGTACTGGGCCAACAGATTTTGAAAGGCCGTTTGCTGCTCTTCCGAAAGGACAATTTCCTTTTCCTCTGCCGGGTCCTGCACCTGATCGTAGGGATTTCGGTAGACCTCCGCTTCGTAGTAACAGACCACGCCCTTTGTCACCAGTGCATTGACCACAGCAGGCGTCACTCCTGCGAAATAGCACAGCTCTTTCAGAGAAGCAGCTCCCGCCTCTTGCAAAACCTGGCATACTGCCCGCTGCTTTGGCGTCAGCTTAGAGGGTGATTCTTCGCCAGTAAGCCGGACCATCTTCTGCGCTGCATCCTTGATTTGCCGCACGGCGGCGCCCGTCTTTTCCAGCAGACCGCGCTTAAACAGATTTTCCGGCAATGGGCTGTCCGCAGGAAGTCCCATGGCCTTGAGTAGTTTCTCACGTTCGACGGGCTTGCCTTTTCCGGCGAGGTACTCGATCAGCGCAGATTCCTCTTTGGAAAGCGCCTCCTTCTCCACTGGCCTGCCTTTTGCCAGGGCATACTCGGTTTTCATCCGGTAATGAATCCCTGCAGGAAGCAGCAGCTTCACCGCTTCAAACAGCGTACAAAAGTAGCGGTCCTTGAGCCAAAAGACTAGCTGGATGGCTTCATTAGTAAGAAGCGGCGCTTCATCCAGCACCGCCACCACTTGTTTCGTCGTATTTTGGGTTTCCTTTTCCGGAGAAACCTCCAGAATCATCGCAAGCCGTTGTGCGTTCCCAGCGCCAAACGGCACAAGAACCCGGCAGCCCGGCTTGGCCTGTTCTAAAAGCTCTTCCGGTATGAGGTAATCAAATGCTTTGTCAAAATGATAGGCGGTATTCTCTACCGCCACACGTGCAAAAAGGATTGGCATTACATTTCCGGATCATCGTCGTTGGGTTCCGGGGTTTCAATGATCTGGAATTTGTGCTCCGCATACTCTTCCAATGCGAGGTCAACGGGCTTTTCGATCAAAATTTCCCCCTTCTCTTCTGCTTCCCCAGCGATTTCACGGGCACGCTTGGCAATACCCACCACAAAGGAATAGCGGCTCTGGTTCGGGCCAAGGCTGGAATCTTCAATCGGTTTAATCATTGTTCAGAACTCCTTCTATCGTATCAAAATTTCTGCACTTGCTGTATTTCTCCGCGCGGAGAATATTTTGAATCGCCTCAACAGCGTTTTCAACTGTATCGTTGATGACCACATAGTCATAATCCCTCGCGTGCTGAATTTCCCCACAGGCGGCGTCCAAACGCTTTTGAATGGCTTCCTCCGTTTCGGTACCACGGTCGCGCAGGCGGCGTTCAAGCTCCTTGATCGAAGGGGGCAAAATAAAAATCCCTACGCAGTCCGGGCATTTTTGCTTAACCTGCGCTCCACCCTGCACCTCGATCTCCAGGATTACGTCGTTTCCTGCGGCCATCCAATCCCGGATCGGCTTTTCCGGCGTCCCGTAGAAATTGCCGCAATATTCGGCGCTTTCCAGTACTTCGCCGCGCTCCCGCATGGCAAGGAACTGTTCCCTTGTGACAAAGTAATAATGTTGTCCGTCCACCTCGCCCTCACGCGGTTTCCGCGTTGTAGCGGAAATAGAGAGCTTAACGCGCGGATCACGCTGCAAAAGCGTATGGAGAATCGTATCCTTCCCCGCACCGGACGGACCGGAAAGCACCACCATCAATCCCTTAGTCATCCTCGTCGAGTTCCTCCTCGTCTTCAAGGTCCTCGTCGCGGTCGTTCAGACGGTTGGCAACCGTCTCCGGCTGCACCGCAGAAAGAATCACGTGATCGCTGTCCGTGACGATCACCGCACGGGTACGGCGGCCATAAGTCGCGTCGATCAAAGAACCGCGCTCCTTGGCATCCTGAATGATACGCTTGATTGGCGCAGACTCAGGGCTTACGATGGCAACCAACCGGTTTGCAGAAACCATGTTGCCAAAGCCGATGTTGATGAGCTTCATGTTGAAAATGCCTCCTATCGCCAATCCTTATTCAATATTTTGAATTTGTTCCCGAATTTTTTCGATTTCCGCCTTGATATCCACCACCAGATAGGCGATCTGGGAATCCACCGCCTTGGAACCGATGGTGTTCGCTTCACGGTTCATCTCCTGCACAAGGAAATCCATCTTGCGGCCCACGGGTTCCCCGGATTCCAACATTTGATGCATCTGGTCAAAATGGCTGCGAAGCCGCACCGTTTCCTCTGCTACGGCGACTTTGTCTGCAAAGATCGCCGCCTCCGTTAGGATACGCTGTTCATCGATTTTCACATCTGCCAGCATCTCTTCCAGACGCGCCTGCAACTTCTGCTGATATTCCACCACCGTCTGTGGGGAACGCGCTTCGATCTGATCGACCAATTGGAGAATCCTTTCCGCATGGGAAGAGACATCCTCTTTCATGCGCTGGCCTTCGCGCTCGCGCATGGCAAGGAAAGATTCCATTGCAAAATCCGCACCTTGCTGGACGATTCTCCAAATAGCATCTTCGTCCTCCGGCGCCTTATGCACGGAAAAAATCTCGGAATAGCGGGAGAGTGTACTCACAGAAAGGTCATCCCGAAGATTGTATCGCTGTGCGAGTTCATGCAAGGCGTTTACATATCCTGCCGCTAAGGAATGGTTTACTTGTACCTGGGCCTCGGCATCTTCCAACGTCTCGATGGATACATATGCGTCCACTTTTCCTCGGGCCACTCGCTCCTGGAGGTATCCCTTGAGCCGTTCCTCCAAAAATCCATACCCGCGGGTAATCCTCGAAGAGAACTCAAAATAGCGGTGGTTAACCGATTTGATCTCCACCGTAATTTGACGGCCTTCAATCACTCCTTCAAACCTTCCATAGCCGGTCATGCTCTTGATCACATTATCATCTCAATTCAACTGGCAGTTCTCTGCCGTTTTCTTGTTTTTTCAGCCCCAGAGGGCCTATTTTCATAGGTATTTTTATTTTAACAGCTTCCCTATTGGCTTGTCAAGGAAAACGCTGGGAATCTTCGTATGAAGCCATTTTGGAAATATCCACTTGAAATCCTCCTTGTGGTATCTCCTTTGTTACAAAAGGCTGGGCATTGCTCTCCCAACCGAAAAATGTATTTTTTTAGATGCCGTCCACCTGGCACATAAAAACGAGGCGCATCCCAAAAGGGATGCGCCCATAAATCGATTTGAAACGTCTTTGAAAAAAGAGGTTTAGGCAGCCGTTGGCATCCGTTTCCCTCGAGAATTTTAATCTTTATAAAAGTTCTTCAAAGCTTTGAATATATCCATCCGCTAGTCTCTGGAGGTCTTCCTGGATGCCGCTGGAGCAGGCGTCGTATACCCCCATGGTTTTCATGCCTGCGGCCTTTGCTCCTTGAATTCCAGGCAAAATATCTTCAAAGACCACACAATGCTCTGGGGAAACGCCAAGCTTTTTGGCCGCCAACCGATAGACGTCCGGGTATCCCTTTCCCCTGCTGGTTTCATCGGTCGAGGCAACTGCGCCGAACCACGTTTCAATCCCATGATGGCGCAACGCAGGGCGGTAAAGCTTTTCCGGAAGCGCCGTCGCCACCGCCAAAAGGATTCCTCGATCCCGCAGCTTTGCCAGATAGTCGCGTGCGCCAGGCTTCATCTGAATGACATTGCCATATCGATGCGCCGCCATATCGTTCCACTCCGCCACAATCGCCTCCGGCGATTCCGGGAAACCAAACCGCTTTTTTGCATAGGCCGCTGCGTCGAGGAACCCCATGGAAGCGATGGTCTCGCAATAGCCCTCTGGTACAGCAAGCCCACGTTTCTGCAAAAATTCCTCGTCGATGTCCTCCCAGATGTGCAGAGAATCCAAAAGCGTCCCATCCAGGTCGAAGATGGCCGCCCGCATATTTTCCAGTCCGGATCTCATTTCTTCGTCTCGTTTTGCAAAATCTCTACGCTCTCGCCATTGAGAATGCGGTTGGTTGTGCGAACCGCGCACATTTTGCCGCACATGGAACAGCTGTGCTTATCTGAAGCGGGAACGCTCTCATAATACGCCTTCGCCTTTTCTCCGTCGATGGCCAAGCGGAACTGTGCATCCCAGTCGAAACGCTGGCGTGCCTCCGCCATCTCGTTGTCCGGCTTGCGTGCGCCGCGCACGCCCTTCGCGATGTCCGCCGCATGGGCGGCAATCTTTGAGGCGACAATCCCTTCGCGCACATCGGAGAGGTCTGGCAAACGCAGATGCTCCGCAGGGGTGACATAGCACAGAAAGTCCGCGCCATTGGCCGCCGCGATTGCGCCGCCGATGGCCGACGTGATGTGATCGTATCCGGGGGCGATATCCGTCACCAACGGCCCAAGGACATAGAACGGCGCTCCGTGGCAGAGGCGCTTTTCCATCTTCATGTTGGCCGCAATCTCATCCATCGCCATATGGCCCGGTCCTTCCACCATCACCTGCACGTCCTTTTCCCAGGCACGCTGGGTCAGGTTGCCGAGCTCAATCAGCTCCCCGATCTGCCCGGCATCCGTCGCATCGTCCAGGCAACCCGGACGCAGGGCGTCTCCTAAGCTGATGGTCACGTCATACTCTCGGAGGATGTCCATTACCTCATCATAATACTCATAGAAGGGGTTCTCATTGCCGGTCATCTTCATCCAAGCAAACAGCAGGGAGCCCCCGCGGGATACAATGTTCATTTTGCGCTTTGACCGTTCAAATCCTTCCACCGCACGGCGGTTGATGCCCGCGTGAATGGTCATAAAGTCCACGCCTTCCTCTGCGTGCGCGCGTACCACCTTCAAAAAGTCCTGGGCGGTCATGTCCATCAGATCCTTCTCCAGATATCCGACCGCATCGTATACCGGCACCGTTCCGACCATCGCCGGTGAATATTCGATCAGCTTCTCACGGAACTCGCGCGTCTTCCCGTAGTTGCTCAGATCCATGATGGCCTCGGCGCCAAACTGGACAGCCAGCTGCACCTTCTGCATCTCCGCGCAATAATCGGCGCAATCGCCGGAAATGCCCAAATTGACATTGATCTTTGTGCGCAGCCCTTCCCCCACGCCGTTCGGATCGAGCGATTTATGCCGCACATTTGCCGGGATAATCACCCGGCCGGATGCCACCAGCGGAAGGAGCTCTGCTTCCGTAAAGCCCTCTTTTTTGGCTACGGCGGCGAGTTCCTTTGTCACGATCCCCTTCTTGGCTGCTTCCATCTGTGTTTTGTATTCCATATGTACCTCTCCTTTTATTCGATCTCTGCTCCATTTGTCAGGCCGTTTACATAGACATCATAAAAATGGTTCGTTGGCCCATGCCCTTTCCCGATTGCCAATGCATGGCGGATCGCCATGGTGACATAGGCTTTTGCGCGCTCCACGGCAGCCGGCATATCCAGCCCCAACGCCAGATTTGCCGCAATTGCGGAGGAATAGGTGCAACCGGTGCCGTGCGTATTTTTCGTAGGAATGCGTTCGGCGGTATAATGATGGAAATGTTCCCCATCGAACAACACGTCAACGGCATCGCCCTGGGCATGGCCTCCCTTGACCAACACACCCTTCGGCCCCATAGCTTGGATGCGCCGGGCAGCGTCTTCCATCTCTGCAACCGAATGGATCGAGCAACCCGCAATTTTTTCCGCCTCCGGAATGTTTGGGGTCAGAAGCGTCGCCAGCGGAAGCACGGTTTGGATCAGCCGGTCTACCGAACCCGGATCCATCAGTGGGCAGCCGTTTTTGGCATACATCACCGGGTCAATTACCACGTGTTTGGGCCGGTACTGCCGCAACTTTTCCGCCACCGCCTCCATACAGGGCGGCTGGGAGAGCATCCCCACTTTGACCGCATCCGGCTGGATATCCTCAAACACCGCGTCGATCTGCTGGCGGATCATATCCGGCGATACATCTTCAATCCCGATCACACGGCTGGTATTTTCTGCCACCACGGAAACAATCACGCTCATTCCAAAGACGCCGTGTGCGGAAAACGTCTTTAGATCTGCCTGGATTCCTGCGCCGCCGCTGCAATCCGAGCCGGCAATCGTTAAGGCTTTTTTCAAGAGGTATCCCTTCCTTTCTTGGCCGTTCGCGCCCTGTTTATGAAAACAGGCAACAAAAAACGCCTGCCTCCCCGGCAAGCGCTTCTCTTCCAATCTTCATTGGCTTTGCTTCCCTACGACAGTATTAACCGACAGGTTCCAAGGGTCAGGTTCCACCTTCTCAACCGCCAGAGCAGTTCCCCCGCAAACGTCCATATGCACTTTTGAGTAGTACAATTATAGCACTGCTGTCGAAGCCTGTCAATGAAAGCTAGACTTTCTTTAGTGCGAATTTCGTGTTATAATAGGTACTGTATATCTTGAATTATATAAAACAGAAACGGATTTCGGACTTATACAGGGATGTGTCCCCCGCTGCTTTTAAGAGATACATTCTTTAGGGTCTGATTTTCGTTTTAAAATCCAAATTTAGAAAGAGGATTTTTATGAAACAGGTGACCATCGGGCCAAATGATGCAGGGCAGCGGCTGGATAAATACTTAACCAAAACCTATCCCAACCTGCCACAGGCCATGATGTATAAAAGTATCCGGAAAAAAGATATCAAATGCAATGGGAAACGGTGTGAAATCTCCACCAGGTTAAATGTGGGCGACGTATTGACCATGTACTTAAAGGATGAATTTTTTCAACAGTCGCCAAAAGAATACGATTTCCTGAAAGCGCCGAGCAAGCTCAACATCCTCTACGAAGACGAAAATTTGATGCTGCTGGACAAAAAGCCTGGGTTGATTGTTCACCCCGACGAACACTACCATTTTGATTCTTTGATCGCGCGGGTTCAACATTATCTCTATGGAAAAGGAGAATTCCAGCCGGAGAACGAGGCCTCCTTTGCCCCTGCGCTGATAAACCGTATCGACCGCAACACCGGCGGAATTGTGATGGCCGCCAAAAACGCAGAGACCCTGCGCATTATGAACGAGAAAGTCAAACAGCGGGAGCTCACCAAGCTGTACCTCTGCATCGTCCACGGCCACATGCCCAAGCGTGCGGAAACACTGGAGGGCTTCCTAGAAAAAAATGAAAAGCAGAACCGGGTATATATTTCCCACAAACCAACGAAGGATACAAAAAGCATCCGGACGCGCTACCGTGTTTTGGCAGAGCGTGGGCGGTATAGCCTTTTAGAGGTGGAACTTCTAACCGGGCGAACCCACCAAATACGCGCGCATCTCGCCTCAATTGGGCATCCCCTTGCAGGCGATGGGAAATATGGGACCAATGCGATCAATAAGGAATGTGGTTTCAAATATCAAGCTCTGTATTCCTATAAATTGCGTTTCAATTTTACTACGCCTGCGGGCATTTTGGAGTATCTCAATGGGAGAACCTTCGAGGCAAAGGAGATTTGGTTCCTTAAAGATTTTTACCAATGGCCAGAATTATCCCCGCAAGGGACAATCCTATAGATTTTGTATTGAATGAATCCAGATTCTTTCTATAACGGAGAATCATAAATCTGTTCAAGTGCAGTACATAGAGCATTTTTAATTTCGGATAAGAGGTGACGCAATCATGATGAACAAACCAGACGATTTGACCGGTCTTGTTGACGCGATTGACGACGTTTCGGAACTGGTCTATGTCGCAGATCCAGAAACCCATGATCTTTTGTATATGAATCGAGCCGGTAAAACAGCTTTAAATATTGATTCCTTAGAAGGTTTGAAATGCTATAAGGTGATTGAGCTACAGGATGCCCCCTGTCCGTTTTGCACCAATCAGTATCTCCGAACAGATGAAACCTATAGCTGGGAAACAACTAACCCTGTTACTGGCCGTCATTATCTTTTAAAGGATCGGCTAATCAAATGGGACGGGAAACTGGCGCGCTTGGAAATTGCATTCGATGTCACAGATTATGAAAAAGAAAAAAAAGATTTGCGGTATGCGTTAGACACCCAGCAAGTGGTTCTAGACTGTATTCGAATTCTATATAAGGAACAGGATCTGGATAAAGCGCTCAATCAGGTATTGCAGATCATCGGGCAATATCTTTCCGCAGACCGCGCCTACATTTTTAAAATCCGGGGCGACAAAATGGACAACACACACGAGTGGTGCCGTGAAGGTGTTGTGCCGCAGATCGATTCTTTACAGGGATTGGATGTTTCCATTGTTATCCCCTGGGAAAATGAGTTACAAAACCATCAATGCATCATTATGAAAGACATCGAGGAAATCCGGGGGGAAAAAGTCTATGACGTCCTTTCCCCACAGGATATCCAAAATATGGTGATCGCACCCTTGGAAGAGAACGGGCAAATCAATGGATACTTTGGTGTAGATAATCCGCCCCATGAGAAAATTCGTAACATCGTCTCTCTTTTGGAAACCTTGCGCTATTTCATTATGATTACCTTTCAGAGGCACATGGATGAACGCCGTTTACAGCATTTAAGCCTTCATGATACCCTAACCGGCTTTTACAACCGCAACAAATACATTTTGGATATTCCTGAAATCGCGAATGCGGGAGGGTCTGTTGGTGTGGTATTTCTCGACTTCAACGGACTCAAAGAGATCAATGACTTTTATGGCCATTCTTATGGGGATCAAGCGTTGAAAAAATGTGCAGAGAAGATGCGGGCTGTATTTGGAAATGCAAATTTGTATCGCACTGGCGGCGATGAGTTTGTGATTATTGCCTCAGATCAATCTGAAACCGCATTTCTTTCGCTTGTAGATACCTTAAGGGCCTCCCTCACGGAAGAACAACTTCCTGTTGCAATGGGATATCAATGGCAGGAGACTTCCAGCGATCTGAAAACGTTGATTACCTTAGCGGATCAACATATGTATGAGGATAAACGCCGTTTCTATAAGGATTCTGTTTCGTCGGAAAATCCTACACGTCGCCCGCGCAATAGCTCTTGTATTGAATAAAAAGGAACGCATTTGAATCATTTTCCCACAATATGTTCACCGTTCCCTTGTGAATTCTTCCCTGCTTTCCCCATGTCCTAGCATGGCCAACCGTGAGGAGCCCCCTCCCATTCGGAAGAAAAAAGGACGTTTGATCCTCTCGTTGGGGGGTTATAAAAGCCTGACCACACGTATTGCACCCTTGCAAGCCTAAAGGACATGGAGAAAGAGCATGTTACTTTATAGAAAAAGCAAATTGGCTCCATTTGTGCAGCTAGGGTGCTTCTTAAAACTCTGGGCGAAGGGTGCAGATATCCGACCTAAAAGAGCGTAAAAAATAGCGCCGTTGTTTTTACAACGGCGCTATTTTTACATATATGCAGATTTTCCTCTTAAAGGACTTTTTTATTTGCTCTCTACAGGAGCAGCTGCATTTCTCTTTTTCTCTCTATGCTCTTCCCACGCCACATAGAGCGGGCCTGCAATGCAAACGGAAGAATAACAGCCTGCAACAATACCCACCATCATCGGGAGTGCAAAGGTCGTGACAGAAGTCAATCCATAGATACTACCCACGACAAAAACCGCTGCGATCGCCACAAAAGTCGTTAGGGATGTATAAATGGAACGTGTCAATGTCTGATTGATGCTGGCATTAACAAGCTCTGCATAGGGGGTCTTCGGTCCCATCAGGCGGCGGTTTTCACGGATACGGTCATAAATAATAATCGTATTATTCAGAGAATAACCGAGAATCGTCAGCACGACCGCCATGAAGCTGTCGTTAATTGGCATTCGGAATACCACGAACACAAAGTAAACAATCAAAACGTCATGCAACAGGGCGACAATAGCCATCGCACCGGCCGTCAAGCCGCCAATCTTCCGAAAACGGAAACCAACATACACAAGCAACAAAATAAAAGCAATCAAAACAGCCATCGCACATTTCAGAAGGAAATTCTTGCCCATTGTCGGATTGACCGAACTGGACTCCACCACCTCAAAATGTGCATCCGGATATTGCTCATCGAGTGCTGATGCAATGCTTTGCTGTTCCTCCAAGGAAATCGAATCTGTCCCCGCAAAGGAGATGGATACGCTGTTGTTCGCTTGTGTGGGATCGTCTACTGTGGACATATCTTCATGGATACGAACCGTAACGTCTTTTCCACTGGCATCCTTCACAATGTTTTCCACTTCTCCCTGCTGGATACTACCAGAATAGGAATAACGGATGACTGCGCCGCCAGTAAACTGAATATCCAAACTTGTGCCGAAAATGAAATTAAAAATAATACCAATCGCTATAATAGCCAACGAAATCCCAAAGAAGATCTTTTTTCTTTCGCAAAATTTGATATGATATGTTCTCATTTCGCGGCACCTCCATATAACCATTTATTGCGGAAGCATTTGAATCCCGAGACAGACTTCAGCATCAAACGGGAAGCGCCGACGCCCATAATGAAATTGCCAATGTTGCCAACCAGCAACGTATAGCCGAACGAATACACCGAACCTGTGGTGGAAGCACCAAAAATCCAAGACAGGATATTGGTCGGGCCGAACACCATCATTAAAATGAGGGCCACCATCATCGTGGTGATATTTCCGTCAAAAATAGCCCAGAAGCTGTTGGCGAAACCTTTCTGAATTGCGCCGTCCAACGTTTTATCGGAATTGAGTTCTTCCTTAATACGGGTAGATGTAATGACATTTGCATCAACCCCCATGCCAATCGAGAGAATAATACCTGCGATGCCGGGCAGGGTCATCGTAAAGCTATTAATAAACGGGAAGAAGCCGGACACTGCTGCAAAGCAAAGAGCAATCTGGCCAAGCAAGGCAATGATCGCCACAAACCCAGGCAGGCGGTAAACGATCAACATAATTAAACAAACCAGAATAAATCCGATGATTCCGGCCAATTCCATCGCACTCAGTGCGGATGCGCCCAACGTCGGGCTGACCGTGCTGAAGTTTGTCGTGACAAGCTTAAAGGGCAACGCACCAGCGTTGATCTTATTCGCTAAGTCGGAGGCTTCCGCTGCGGTAAAGTCGCCCGTAATAGAGCATCTGCCATCGGAAATCACCGAATTTACCGTCGGGGCAGAAATCATGGTATCATCCATCCAAATAGAAATAATCTGTCCCTGCAAACGCTCGGTTGCATCTGCAAATTTCTGAGCACCGTCTTCGCTCAACTGCAAGGTAACTTCATACTGCGAGGTGCCCGTTGTTGGGTCTTGGTACATCTGGGCCTCTGCACTTGTAACGTCGCTACCCTCCAGGATGACCGAATCTGCCGTCGTTCCTGTCGGCGTCTTATATACCGGGTTGCCGTCCGCATCTGTCTCCTGCGTGGCATATTCATTCCCCTCACGGAATGTCAGCATTGCCGTTGCAGAAAGTTCTTCAATTGCAGATTCGGGATCAAAACTTGTCTCATCATTTTTCCAAGGGAAGCGGACAATGATATGATCCTGATTATAATCCACATACAATTCATAGTCCGTGATATTCTGGTTGACCATACGAAGTTCAATGATTGCCCTAGCAGAATTCAATTGATCTTCTGTGGCCTTCACACCTTCTGTATCCGGGCTGAAGGTTGCCTCGACACCGCCATTGATGTCGATTCCCCACCGAATGTCGCTCGCACCTTTTATGTAGGTGATGGTGTTATCTCCGTTTTGCCCATGTACCCCAAATAAGGAGACATAAGTGAAAACCAAGATAAGGAGGGCGACGATGAAAAATACTGGTTTTCCTACTCGCTTCATGCGTAAATCCTCCAATGTCTTTTGGTTTCTGCGCTGCCCCGCAGACGTAACAGAACTTATTATAGATTTCTTATTCTAAAAAGTCAACGAATTTGGTGCAAATCGGCCAATAAAATTATTTATTGTCCGTTTTTTTGCCTAAAGCGACCAGAAAATATGAATTAATTATATCTCCTATACTCGTATATGAATAATCCAATCTATTAATAAACCAGCAATGTATTTGAGCTCAGAAGTGCTAAACTGTATTGATCCCCAAAAGAGGGTATTAAAAATGACCATTTCATCACCCGTCCTGCGGTGCATGAACCAGTTGTTTTCCACGTTTTAATGGCTACATTCCATTTTTTAGCTTTCTGTTGTAGCTACCAAAGCTCTAGAATAGGACCTTATATAATGCGGCCCCTGACTGGATACACGATATCCCTAAATAAGCTTCGAACCATGCTGGCTTTTGGACCTGATAGAACCGAACCTTCTATTCAGCCTAAAAGGTAATCACAACCACTAGAAAACTAGTGGTTTGCTCAGACCCCAGAGGGGTCAGTACTTGCTGACCCCTAGAAAGGGTACTGAAAAATATCATCGCATCGTTTGCCCTGCTACTGGTAAACCAGTTCTCTTTGGTACTTCATAGCATTC
>PPYE01432412.1_pt1 | contig 98291 bp, 87 predicted proteins | sample 1559881 | NCBI WGS metagenome assembly PPYE01 (sample SAMN08240022, study PRJNA423297) | Human gut metagenome, whole genome shotgun sequencing project.
CAGCGTCTTTAGGCGCTGGCCGGTAACAGAGGCTTATAGCCTCAGAGCAAACCACCCGTTAGACGGGTGGTGCTGATTGTATTACGTTATCCATTGGAGGTTACCTCTTTCTGATAATTTTTGTTTTTTTGATTTTAATTAAAAGTTTCTGGTGGTCCGTACCTTCCTTTCTTTTAAATTATAAGTGTTAGATTACGTTTTCGGTGGTATCAGTCCTTTCTGTATTTCTTTCTATTTTCTTGATTTATTTTATGGTTTTATTATAACGGGAAAATTAGGATTTGTCAATATTAAAAATAGAAAATTTTAAATAAAATAAAAAATAAACTGCATAAACTGCATAAATAATTTAAAAAATCTGAAAATTTATGACGGAGGAAAAGTGGTAAAGGAAATAAAATCGTGGTACAATAAAAAACGGCAAAAGTACAGCTGAAAATCAATAAGTGCTGACCTATAACAGACTTTATGACAGAGAGCAGAATGTATACTGACAGGAACAGGAGGAGCACAATGGAAATTTTGGAGAGAAATGATCCCTGCTGGTGCGGGAGCGGGAAAAAATATAAAAAATGCCATGGGGCATTTGATGAGAAACTGAAAATGTATGAAAGCAGGGGAATTTTGATTCCCAGCCATAAAATCATTAAAAATCAGACGCAGATTGAAAAGATCAGAAAGAGTGCAGAAATTAATGTAGCGATTCTGGATTATGTAGCGGATCATATCAAGGCAGGGATCACCACCCAGGAAATCGATCACTGGGTAGCTGAGATCACCGAAAAAGCGGGAGCAGTACCTGCACCTCTGCATTATGAAGGATACCCGAAAAGTGTGTGTACTTCAGTCAATGAACAGGTATGTCACGGAATCCCGTCAGAAGATGTGGTGCTGAAAGACGGTGATATTATCAACGTAGATGTGTCTACGATCCTGGATGGATATTTTTCAGATTCTTCCAGAATGTTCTGTATCGGAGAAGTCAGCGAAGAGAAGAGGCGTCTGGTACAGGTGACGAAAGAATGTGTGGAAAAAGGGCTTGAACAAGTAAGACCCTGGGGATTTTTAGGCGATATGAGCCAGGCGGTGTATGACCATGCTCATGCCAACGGCTATTCCGTAGTCCGTGAGATCGGAGGCCATGGTGTAGGTCTGGAATTTCATGAAGATCCCTGGGTAGGATATATTGGTAAGGCCGGTACAGGAATGCTTTTGGTCCCTGGCATGATTTTTACCATTGAGCCTATGATCAATATGGGCGGACATGAGATTTTTATAGATGACAGCGACGGCTGGACGGTATATACAGAAGACGGACTGCCTTCTGCTCAGTGGGAGATCATGGTGCTGGTGACAGAAACAGGGGCTGAAGTCTTGTCCTGGTAAAAAGAAGACAGAAGGTCTGATATGAAAAAGATAGAGATGATCCTTGATGCTGAAATGGAAGGAAAGCCCCTGGAAAAGCTTATGCGGGAATACATGGGACTGACCCAAAAGCAGATCAGAAGCGCGAAATTCAGAGACAATGGAATCTGCCTGAATGGTATCCGGCAGCGGATTACTGCTCTGGGAAAGGCAGGAGATTGGCTTTCGGTCTGCCTGGAAGAGGAAAAGAAAGATACGGGAAAAGTGGTTCCTGTGAAGGGAACACTGGAGATCCTCTACGAGGATGAGGACATAATTGCTGTAAATAAACCTGGAGGAATCCCCTCTCATCCGGGCAGAGGACATTACCGGGATTCTCTTGCAAATCTTCTGGCAGGATATTTGAAGGAAAAAGAAACCTGCACTCTGCTCCGTCCGGTGGGAAGGCTTGACAGAGATACTTCGGGCGTGATGGTCTTTGGGAAAAACAGGGCTGCAGCGGCAAGACTGTTTTCTCAAAAAGAACAGGGGATTTTTGAAAAGGAATATCTGGCTCTTGTGAGAGGAAAAATACGGCAAAAGGAAGGTGTGATCGAGGCGCCTATAGGGAATTTACCGGGACATAAACTGAAAATGCAGGTATCAGAGATGGGAAAACCGGCTTTTACCCGATATATGCTCCAAAAAGAATACGGAGATTATTCCCTGCTCCGGTGCAGAATTCTCACAGGAAGAACACACCAGATCCGAGTGCATTTATCCTGGATAGGATATCCCATAGTGGGAGATATACTGTATGGAAACGGAGAGGAATCTTTATCCAGGGGACTTGCCCTTCACTGTGAAAAAGCAGTATTTGTGCAGCCTTTTACTGGTTTGGAAATTTCTGTACGCGCGGCTGTGCCGGATTCTTTTTCTGTCTTGTATGAGAAAAAACGGGAGGATAAAGTGACTGGGTAAGGATAAGGGCTATGGCGAAAATTGTGAAGACTTGCTGGCTGGAAGTGGATGGTGAGCAGGTTTATGTGGAGAAAAAGAAAATAAAAAATATGTACCTGAGGGTACGAAAACCAGATGGAACCGTCCACGTTTCTGCTCCGGCAGACATGGATGACGCTTTGATCAGCCGCTTTGTAAGAGAGAAAAAAGGCTGGATCCAGCAGGTACGAAAGAAGATGCAGTTTTCTGCTGAAAGGGAGCTTATGCCGGAGGAAAAAGAGGCACAGACGGAGGCTTACACACAGCAGCTTCTGCAGACACTTCCCCAGGTGATTGAAAAATGTGAAGCTGTCACCGGGCTTCATGCCCGAGAGTGGAAGCTTCGGGATATGAAGACCAGATGGGGAACCTGCAATGTGGAAAAAAAGAGAATCTGGCTGAACATTCAACTTGCAGCGTACCCCAGAGAATGCCTGGAATATGTAGTGACCCATGAACTGGTACATCTGTTGGAAAGAGGACATAATGCAGTTTTCTGGGGATATATGGATCAATTTTTCCCTGACTGGAGGCGGGTCAGGAAAATGCTGAGATAAAGGAGAAAAAATATGGGATATGCAGTTGCCACACTGAAAAAGGGAGAGGGAAGAACTTTAAAATCCGGAGGTCTCTGGGTTTATGATAATGAAATTGCATCGGTTATGGGAAGTTTCGAGGACGGAGATATTGTGCTTGTCCATGATTTTGACGGCTACCCTATGGGAAAAGGTTTCATTAACCGGAATTCTAAGATCAGAATTCGTATGCTGACCAGGAAGCAGGATACGGAGATTGACGAAAGCTTTTTGAGAAAACGAGTAAAAGATGCCTGGGAGTATCGGAAAAAGACGGTGGATACCAGCAGCTGCCGGGTAATCTTCGGGGAGGCGGATTTTCTTCCCGGTCTGGTAGTGGATAAGTTTTCTGATGTGCTGGTAGTCCAGTCTCTGGCACTGGGAATTGACAGAATGAAAGAAACCATTATTTGTCTGCTGAAAGAAGTACTGGAAGAAGACGGCGTAAGCATCCGGGGTGTTTATGAGCGCAGCGACGCAAAGGTCAGACTTCAGGAAGGAATGGAGCGAATCAAGGGATTTCTGGGAGAACCTTTTGATACCCTGGTGCAGATCACAGAAAACGGAGTGAAATACCAGGTAGATGTAAAAGACGGACAGAAGACCGGATTTTTCCTGGATCAGAAATACAACCGTCTTGCTATTCAGAAACTCTGTAAGGGCGCGGAGGTGCTGGACTGTTTTACTCATACCGGCTCATTTGCCTTAAACGCAGGGATTGCAGGGGCAGCCCATGTGACAGGGGTGGACGCATCAGAATTGGCAGTGCATCAGGCACAGGAGAATGCAAAACTGAACGGGCTGGAGAACACCGTGGAATTTCTCTGTGAAGATGTGTTTGAGCTGCTGCCGGAACTGGAGAAAGAAGGGAAGAAATTTGACGTGATTATTTTGGATCCCCCTGCTTTTACGAAATCCAGAAATTCTGTGAAAAATGCTGTGAAAGGCTACCGGGAGATCAACCTGCGTGCAATGAAACTGGTGAAGGACGGAGGATTTCTTGCCACCTGTTCCTGTTCTCATTTCATGGATTATGAGCTGTTTACCCAAACTGTCGGCCAGGCGGCAAAGAATGTCCATAAACGGCTCCGTCAGGTGGAATACAGGACCCAGTCTCCGGATCATCCGATTTTGTGGGCAGCAGATGAATCCTATTATCTGAAATTTTACATTTTCCAGGTAGTGGATGAGAAGTAAGAGAGCGGAGCGTTCCGGACCTGAAACGGAAATAGTTCTTGACTGTAAAGTTCCTTTACCCTTTATAATTTATGTATCAAACAGAGGGAGGAAATGCCGGTGACGATTAAGGAAGCGGAAGAACTGGTGGGAATGACGAGAGCCAATATCCGTTTTTATGAAAAGGAAGGGCTGATCACACCCGGAAGGGATTCCAACGGTTACAGGAATTATACAGAAGATGATGTTGACGCTTTGCAGCGCATCAGGCTTTTGAGGACCATCCATCTCAGTCTTGAAGATATCAGATCCTTAAGCCGGAAGGAAAAAGGGTTTACAGATCTTCTTATTACGCACTTGAAAACATTGAAAAGGGAGCAGCAGAATCTGGAACGGTCCAGATTCATCTGCGGGCAGCTCTGCAGGGATCAGGCATCTTATGACAGTTTCGACGTACGGCATTATCTGGATCTTCTGGATGCATCGCCTTCAGAGATACCTGTGGAATTAAAAGAAGATTCTATCCCGAAAGTGACATCGCCCTGGCACAGATATTTTGCCAGAATGGCAGACGAGATGATCCTTATGACCCTCTGGAATCTGCTGGCTGCCCTTGTTTTCCACATTAATATACTGGAAACAGGATGGCAGGGATTTCTTATGGGAAGTATCCTGTCTGGAATCCTTCTGCTGCTGGCAGAACCGGTAATGCTGTCACGGTTTGGAACGACACCGGGAAAATTTCTGATGGGTCTGAGTGTGACAGCAGAAAGCGGTGCCCGCCTGACCTGGAGGGAGGCTTATCACAGAACCTGGACAGTGCTGAAAAAGGGATATGGATTTCATATTCCTGTGTATTCCCTTGTCCGGGAATATCTCTCCTACAGAGCATGCAAAAGGGGAGAATTTCTTGAATGGGAGGAAAAGAATGTTCTGTGGCTGGAGAGAAGACATGAAAAAATAAAAATTGCCTCTGCGGTTCTTTTACTGACTGGATTAAGCGGGCTGACCTTTCTCATATGGCAGGCCGGAGCAGTTCCCCGGAACAGAGGAGAGATCACGGCGGTACAGTATGCTGAAAATTTTAATGACATGCAGAAATTCTATCAGATCGACCGTCAGCTGAATCTTCCCGATTTTTCTCCCCGGATCAGCGGGGACTCTATGCTGATGCTGAATCAGGATGGAGAATGGGACAAGATTTCCGGTACATCTTATATGAATCCCGTAGTAACCTATGCAGAACTGCCAAAGATCCGGTTCACGCAAGAAAATGGTATTCTGACAGGCATGGCTTTTTCTGCGGAATATGAGAATGAGAATATTGAAATCGTACCGTACGGAGACCTTATGGCATTGACGGCAATGGCCTTTCTCTGCGCTCAGGATGAATACTCCCTTCTGCAGTATCCTCCTTCTCTTCTTTACTTCCGGATCCGGGAAGCCGCAGACAGCTGCCGGGATTTCAAGTTCACGGAGGCTGGAGTTACGGTGGAAGCTTCCTTTGTGTGCAGAGGATATATACAGCGTCAGGCACAGTACAGCGCCAGCGAGGTATGGGCTCCGGTATATGGAGAAGAAACGTATTTTCGTGTAGATTATAAAGTATACAAATCGGAAATTTCTGGATAAACTTTCCGACAGAGGGTTGACAAGCCTTTTATTTGATGTTATGTTTTAAGTGCTTATATGACTGACGGAAGTGGAATGAACCACAGGGAGTATAAGCCTGGAAAGCCGACCGTCTGGGCAACTTTAGAGATGTCCGGATAGTGGGCTTTTTTGTTTTATAAGACAGGCTGATCAAGGTCCTCTATAAAACAAAAGTCTGCCGGGCTGAAAAAAATCTCAGGAAAAGGAGAGAAATTCATGGAAATGTTATCACTGGAAAGAGAGCTGAAAAGCAATGCATATCCCGGAAGAGGAATCGTACTGGGAAAATCAGAGGATGGAAAAAAGGCGGTTGCCGCTTACTTCATTATGGGAAGAAGTGAAAACAGCAGAAACCGGGTGTTTGTAGAAGAGGGAGAGGGAATCCGCACACAGGCATTTGATCCTTCCAAGCTGACCGACCCAAGCCTGATCATTTATGCACCGGTACGTGTTCTGGGAAACAAGACTATTGTGACCAACGGGGATCAGACCGATACCATTTACGAAGGCATGGACAAACAGATGACTTTTGAACAGGCTTTAAGAAGCCGCGAATTTGAACCGGACGGACCAAACTACACACCGAGGATTTCCGGGATCATGCACATGGAAGGCGGCAAGTATAATTATGCCATGTCCATTTTAAAGAGCAGCAACGGCAATCCGGAAGCCTGCAACCGTTATACGTTCGCTTACGAAAATCCTGTGGCAGGTGAAGGACATTTTATCCATACTTATATGCATGACGGAAATCCCCTGCCGAGCTTTGAGGGAGAACCCAAGCTGGTGAAGATCTCCGGCGATATTGATTCCTTTACAAAAGAGGTATGGGAAAGCCTCAATGAAGAAAATAAAGTTTCTCTGTTTGTTCGTTTTATTGATATCGAAACAGGAAAGTATGACACAAGGATCGTGAATAAAAACGTGAAATAGACGGCATGCTGAGCCAAATACCTTATGTAAAAAAGAAAGGAAGAAAAATCATGAAAGAACTGGCATTAAAATATGGATGCAACCCCAACCAGAAACCTTCCAGAATCTATCTGGCAGACGGAGGAGATCTGCCCATCCAGGTTCTCTGCGGAAAACCGGGATACATTAATTTCCTGGATGCCTTTAACGGCTGGCAGCTGGTAAGAGATCTGAAGAAAGCAACAGGTCTGCCTGCGGCAACGTCTTTTAAACATGTTTCCCCCGCAGGGGCTTCAGTGGGACTTCCCCTGACAGAAACTCTGGCAAAGATCTACTGGGTGGATGATATGGACTGGCAAAACTTTTCTCCCATCGCCTGCGCATATGCAAGAGCCAGAGGAGCGGACCGCATGTCTTCTTTCGGCGATTTTATTTCTCTTTCTGATGTGTGTGATAAAGACACTGCCATGCTGATAAAAAGAGAGGTTTCTGACGGCGTTATCGCTCCGGGGTATACAGAAGAAGCCCTGGAGATCCTGAAACAAAAGAAAAAAGGCAATTACAATGTAATTCAGATCGATCCTGACTATGTTCCGGCTCCCCTGGAGCACAAGGAAGTCTTTGGCGTGACTTTCGAGCAGGGACGTCAGGAGCTTGCCATTGATGATGCTCTGATCTCCAATCTTGTTACAGAAAATAAGAATCTGACAGAAGAGGCAAAAAGGGATATGAAGATTTCCCTGATCATTCTGAAATATACCCAGTCCAATTCTGTATGCTTTGTAAAAGACGGTCAGGCCATCGGCGTCGGAGCAGGACAGCAGTCAAGAGTACACTGCACCCGTCTGGCAGGACAGAAGGCAGACAACTGGTGGTTAAGGCAGTGTCCGAAGGTCATGAACCTGCCGTTTAAGGATTCCATCACCCGTGCGGAGAGAGACAATGCCATTGATGTGTACATTGGAGAAGAGTACATGGATGTGCTCGCCGACGGAGCGTGGGAGAAGACTTTTACAGAAAAACCGGAAGTCTTTACCAGAGAAGAAAAGAGAGCATGGCTGGATCAGCTGACAGAAGTGACCCTGGGCTCTGATGCGTTCTTCCCGTTCTCAGATAATATTGAAAGAGCAAAGAAGAGCGGTGTATGTTATATTGCAGAACCGGGCGGATCTGTGAGAGATGATGCAGTGATCGAAACCTGCAACAAATACAATATGGTAATGGCGTTTACAGGCATCCGCCTGTTCCATCATTAAACAGGATCCGCTGAGGACAGGCTCTGCCGGGTTTTCATCAGATAAAGCAGGCACAGAGGTGTTTCTTCCGAATTGTGAGGAGGAAACACCTTTGTTTTTAATCAGGAGGTTATGAAGAGATGCTCTGGAAGGATACTGGTTCCAAGCTGCGGGAGTATTTTCAGAATGGAACGCTGCCGACAGTACTGTCTGTAGACAGGCGGCATTATGATGAGAAGAAATACAAATTTCTCATGCACGGGCACGAGAATCTGTGTGAGATCACTTATGTGTATGAAGGCGCGGGAATCTACCGGCAGGGGATGGGTTCCTGCCCGGTGGCGGCAGGAGATGTGATGCTGTACAATGCAGGAGATCTTCATGTGACCCAGCCTTTCAACGAATCCGGAGTTTCCTACTACAGCATAGGGATTGCCAATGTGAGAAAGAAAGGACTGCCCCTGAATCATCTTTACAGAGAAGAAGAGTTCTGCGTCGTTCATACAGGCCTGCACAGCCAGGAGATTCATGGGATCTGTGAGGAGATGTACCGGCTTTCTGCAGGCGGGAAAAAAGGAGCTGGTGAAGATCTTACGGTGCATCTTCTGGGAACTGCGCTGATCACCCTGATGGATGAGCTGGTCAGCAGGAACAGGGAGGAGGAAAAGGAGAAAAAACAGGAGGATCCGGATATAAAGCGCTATCTGGACCTCCATTACACAGAAGATCTTTCCCTGGGAGTACTTGCTTCCAGACTGGGATATTCCGAGACCTACATTTCCCACCTGTTTAAGAAAAAGTACGGAGAATCCCCTATGAAATATGTGATGAACCGGAGACTCAGCGAGGCTCAGCTTCTTCTTCATTCCACAGAACTGAGGATCTCTCAGGTTGCGGCAAGGGTAGGGTATGAGAATACCAGCTATTTTGTCACTCTGTTTTCGAAAGTGGTGGGCATGACTCCGGCGCGTTATCGGGAATTTGTAAAGAAAGATGTCCACAGGCTGTAGAATGCAGAAGATATGCGTCCTGTACAGTACAGAAAAGTGAAATAAAAAAAGAAAAACACCCTCTTCCGGACAAGGATCAAACAGCATTGTGAAATCCTTCGGTTTTATAATAAAAGAAAACAGAGAAAACGGAGGAAAAATCATGAGAGAGGGAAGAGAACGGCTGGTGCTGGATGTGATCCACAGGAAAAATATATCTTATCTGCCAAGTGTGATCAATTTCAGCAACCGGAAGAAAAAAATGGAATGTGCCGCCTATGTGGGAATTACCCAGGAGGAGGAGTTTGATGAATACCTGGGAAATCATATCCGTTTTACAGCGACACTGGATGATGTTCCCAGCCATGACTGGGATGACAAAGAAAAGGTTGTCATGGCAATGGCTGCCGGGAGAGCTTATAGAGATCCCAGGGACGGGTTCCTGACGGATCTGTGGGGAATGAAGTTTGATCCCGAGTGCACCAGTTATTTTAATTACAGCCATCCTCTGGCAGAGGCGGCAGAAGATCCTCAGATTCTGAAAAACTTTCATGCCCCGCAGCTAAATCCCCGGATCCTGGATGAGATTTTCGCTCCCTGCGAAAAAGATAAGGAATACTATGACGGGAAAATGCTGGTACTGGTTTCCGGTTATAACGGAATCTGGGAAAAAACCTATGATATGATGGGAATGGAAAATTTCATGGTGACGCTTATGGAAGAACCGGAGATTGTGGAGCAGATCATGGATGTTGTGACGGACTATAAAGTGGAAATTGCAAAAGAAACCGTGAAACGGGGATTTAAGGTGGGACATCATGGAGATGACCTTGGGACGCAGATATCTACTTTTTTCTCTGAGGAAATGTTCGTGAAGTATTTTAAGCCACGGTTTAAGCGGATTTTCGATGTCTATCATGAGGCAGGAATCCCGGTACAGATGCACTCCTGCGGGAAGATCACACCGTTTATCCCTCATCTTATCGACATTGGCCTGGACATACTGGAACCCTGCCAGCCGGTGATAGATATCGGATTTCTCCAGCGGGAGTATGGAAAAGACCTGATTTTTTACGGAGGGATCGATACCCAGGACCTGCTGGCGTTTCGAAGTTCTGAGGAAGTATATGAAGAGACTTTAAAGACCATAGATATCCTGGGAAAGGACGGCGGATATATCTGCGGTCCCGCTCAGGAAATTATGAATAACGTTCCTCCGGCAAATGTGGCAGCTCTGGTAAAAGCGATCCGCCACAGCAGGGGAGAAGAATAAAAAGTTCAGATTCAGCGGTGCGCATGGCACAGATAGACAAAGAGGGAAAAGATTCCGTCTTTTACTGTGACTTCCATGCCGCCGCTGTTTTTTTCTGCGGCAGCCTGGATACTTTTCAGTCCGAATCCATGGAGTGCCTTCTCTTTTTTGGTGGTTTGAAAAGAAGAAGGCTCAGGAGGCAGGGGATTGGTCAGTTCAAAAGTAAAAATTCCTTTGCTGAATCTGGCATTTAAGAAGACTTGCCTCTGCTCTTCGGGAAGCTTTGTACAGGCTTCCAGAGCATTGTCCAGGGCATTGCACAGCACGGTACACAGATCGGGACTTTCAAAAGGCAGGGAAGCAGGAATTTCCGCCCGGACATGAAAGGCAGTATGATGCTGGGAAAAGGCAGCTGCCTTGCTGCTGAGGATAATGTTCACGGTATTGTCCCCGCAGTATTTTACGGTCTGAAACAGGGCAGGGGTCCGGAGCAGGTTCTGTATATAGGGGTTCTTTTCCTGATCAGGCAGATGCAGGAGGGTCTGGAGATGGTTTGCCATATCATGCTTCAGCTTCCGTATCTCAAAGTTCTGCTGCTCTAAGGATTCATAGTAGACCCGGCTTGCCTGGAAAACGGAACTTTCAGCTTCCAGTTCCTGCTGTCTGGCAAGGACGGAGGCTGTCCACAAAAGTCCGGAAAAGGAAAAGAGGGACAACAGCAGCAGAACAAAATCCAGAAGGTAGACCCGGTTGGAAGTGTAAGCAGAGTTATCCAGCAGTACTACGCTTAAAAGGATTCCCACCGGGGTGACGGTAAGAAGGAAAAGCAGTTTCCAGAGGGCGGGAGAGAGTTCGTAATCTTTCGGCGGTGACAGTCGGCGCAGAAGAAGATAGAACACCAGGGCAAAAAGAGATTTTCCAAAAGAAGGATAACTTAAAAAGTAATTGTCGTGCAGGGCGCTGAAGGAAAAGTAGACACAGGAAAGCAGCAGACCAGTATAAAGCCTTTTAGCCCTGCTTCCGTCGCAGGAAACCCAGAGACAGAAAAGAAAAAATAAAAAGGTTGGAGGCAGGTTTGCCCAGTCACCGATATAAATGACCATGCACAGGACCAGAGCAGCACCGCAGAAGACAAGAAAACGGTACAGAAAAGAGTTTTTGACTGCGAGAAACAGGCCGATGGTGCAGTATACACACCAGGCTCCAAGTACTATGGACAGAAGTTCCAGAAAATGCAGAAAAGTATTCATAAACAGTCTCCTTTCAGCAGGTGCCGGGCAATCTTCTGGGAGGCAGAGACTTTCAGACTCCTGCTGACCGGCAGGGAGATGCCTGCAAGCTCCACATGGGAGGTGCCCAGGCGGTCAATGTAGTCCGGATTTACCAGGTATCTCTGATGGATGCGGACAAAGCTGTCCCCCACCTGTTCCGCTACCTGATCCAGTTTGCTGTAAAATCCATATTCCCTGCCGCCGGATACCAGAAATACCCTGCGCCGGTCACTGTAGAAATAGGCGATATCTTTAAAAAAGAAGCGGAATACCCCTTCTGTGTTCTGGAAAAGAAATTGTCTGGAGACATCTCTGGAAAGGCGGGTTTCTGCCCGGGAAAGTACCTCAAAGAGATGTTCCGGATCCGCGGGTTTTATAATGTAATCCAGGGCTTCTGCCTGGTAGCCTTCAAAGACGTAGTCCGGGTATCCTGTAATGAAGACCAGCATCAGATTCCTGTCGAATTCCCGTATGGCTTTTGCCGCTTCCACACCGTTTTGATCTTTCATTTCCACGTCTAAAAACAGAAGATCGATTTCTCCTGGATGATTTCGAAGCCACCGCACAGCGTTACGGGCAGAGGAAAATTCATAGACAATCCGACTTCCGGTATCTTCAATCAGTTTTTCAATCTGGCAGGAAAGCTGTTCCCGTGCCAGAGCCTCATCATCACATAAAGCAATTCTAAGCATGATCCGTCCCCTCATTTTTGAAATTACAATCTGCTGGTTTTCAGTATAGCACAGGAAGAAGCCGGGGAAAAGGACAGGAACATGCCCGGAACGCAGAAAATGACACAGGAGATTCCAAAAATGACAAAGCAGAAAAATCACTGCAGAAAATAGCGTGACGGGCGCAGAAGTTAACACCTCTTTTTCCGGCGGGGAGACGAAGGGTTACAATAACAGGAGAAAGGAAGGTGAAAATATGCTGTATGTGAAAAATCTCTATAAATCATACAAGGCAGGAAAGACGGCCTATCCGGTCTTAAAGGGGGTAAGCCTGAGCGTGGCACAGGGAGAGTTTACAGCGGTCATGGGACCTTCCGGTTCCGGTAAAAGTACGCTGCTTAACTGTATTTCCTGTTACGTTCCCTTTGAAGAGGGGAAGATCACTTTGGGAGGACAGGAACTGAAAGGGCTGAGTGAAAAGGAACTGGCAAAGATAAGAAATGAAAAGCTGGGGTTTGTGTTTCAGGACTTCATGCTCCTGGACGGACTGACCGTCAGGGAAAATGTTCTGGTACCTAAGATCATTGAAGGAAAAGTGACCCGGGAGGATGAAAAGCGGTGTGACACACTTCTGAAGCTTTTTGGCATCACTTATATCCAGGAAAAATATCCGGCGGAGATTTCAGGCGGTGAGAAGCAGCGGACAGCTGTGGCAAGGAGTCTGATGAACCAGCCCCTGCTGATCCTGGCGGATGAGCCAACCGGCAATCTGGACAGCAAATCCAGCCGGGCAGTGATAGACTCTTTTCTGGAGGCGAGGAATCAGATGAATGCTACCATTTTTATGGTGACTCATGACAGTTTTGCAGCTTCCTTCTGCGACCGGGTGATTCTGCTGAAAGATGGGAATATATATAAACAATTGGAGAGACTGGAGGAGAGAAGTCTGTTTCAGGACAGGCTTCTGGAAGCGATCAAGGAAATGAGTGGTGAAGTAAAATGAAAAAGATGGCAGAACTGGAAAGAAAACTTCAAAAAAATGACAGGCACCAGGCTGTACTGTATCTGTTCTGTAATTTCACGGCATTGATGCTGGTGACTGCTTACTCCGCCATGATGCAGTCTGTGACAGTGCAGACAGTTTTTCCGGAAGGCGGGGACAGCAGAAAGCAGATGTATATGGTCTTTGGACTGACATTGTTCGGATGTGTGGTATTTACTCTTTACGCCTCCAGTCTGTTTTTCAGAAAAAAATCCAGACAGCTGGGGATTCTCATGGCTCTTGGGGCGTCTGCGGAAAAACTGGCGCCGGGACTTTTCCGGGAAGTGCTTTTCCTGAGCTGTGTTTCAGGAGCAGCAGGTACAGCGGCAGGGGTTCCGTTTGTGTATCTTTTGTGGAATCTGTTCCGGATCCTTATTGTGGATTCTGAAGAGATGAAACTGACCCTGGACTGGGAATTTGTGTGGATCCCTGCTCTGCTTCTGATCTTTACCGTGCTTTGTGTCTGCCTGATGGCTTACGGTTATTTAAAGAGGACGGATATTATCAGTACAGTGCAGGAAGAACATAAAAATGAGCTGGCGAAAAACTGGGGAAGATGGTGCGGCCCTGTGGGGATTGTGCTGACTGCAGCAGGTGCGGTCCTTGGGTATTTTTCTCCGCAAATATACATGAAAACCGTCAAGGCATATCCTCCGGACTGGCTGAACGGTATTTATTTTATTGCTCTGGCGGGATTGTATCTTGTGATGCTCCATACAGTGGTCCATGGCTGGAGATTCGGAAAAAAGAATCGTTATAAAAATCTGATCGCCAGAAGTATGATGAAATTCCAGGGAAGGCAGACGGTGAATAATCTCCTGGTGATCAGTGTACTGATTGCAGGAGGCGTGTTCGCCCTGTTTTATATACCTGCTCTTGGAAGCAGTGTGTTTCTTACTGCAGAAAATCTGGAGTATGATTACTCCGGGGCATGGAGAATAGACCAGCAGATGCTGACTGAGGAAGAGATTCGAAAAAAAGCAGAGACTTACGGGATTTTACTGAAAGACTGGAAAGAAGAAGAATATGTCAGCCTGGGAATGGGAAGCAGAGTGGAGACGGAGCGGAATGGAAAATTATACCTTGAGTACCGGGAATTTGCCTCAGAAGGCAGATTTATTTCAGAAACAGCCTTTGCTTCCATCACAGGAAATTCAGTTCAGGTGGAGCCGGGAACCTACTGTGCGGCAGCAGATCAGGAAGAAGGCAGTACCCTTTATCTGGTCCAGTCTGCTGACAAGCTTACCAATATGACCACCATGGAGCAGATGAAAGTCTCCTTTGCAGGTTATGTATACTGCAATACTCTGTCGGACCGTGACACAAAGGCGGTCTATGTGCTGGATGACCAGGATTATAAAGGAATCACACAGGGAGCAGAGGAAGAGTGGAGGGGAAAGATGTTCTTCTTCAATGTAGAAGGTGAGGACAGCTATGCTTTTGCCAAAGATTTTTTTTATTCCTGCGTAGACTGCTTCGGACCGGAGTGTGAAATCCCCTATTACTATGATCGGGTGAAGAAATATGATGCTGAACGTAAGGGAGAGATTTATTGGGGCGATACAGAGGCCATGACACCTGTCAGCTATGACAGACCGGATTCCACGGATTTCCGCACTTACTGGGCCTATATGCCCAAAAGCCGGATCCTGGATAAGAATGATACGCTTCCGACTTACGCGGTATTTTTCATGATGTTCATTTTTGCTTCGATGGTCTGTTTTGCGTCGGCTTTGGTAATTGGCTATACCAGGTGCAGGACAGTTGCGGTGCTGAACCGCTATGTCTTTGAGGATCTGAAGCGGCTTGGGGCTTCTCCCGGATTTCTGTGCAGGGAGGTCCGGAACCAATGCGGCAAAGTCTTTCAGATTCCCTTCCTTACAGGAAGTTCAGTAATGTTTCTGTTTTTCATCCTGATCTTCTATGCCAACGACGGAAAATATACTTCTTCTGAGTTTTTGGCACTTTTCCTGTGTATTCTGATTCTGGCGGTACTGGGAGGAATTCTGTATGGAATCTATCAGAAAACATTAAATACAGTTCTCAGGGAGCTGAAAGTGGGAAAAGTAACAGAAATAAGAAAGGCAAAGTAAGGAATTTTTCTTGCAGGGCGCTTTTGGCAAGGGTATAATGAAGCTGTGTGAAAACTATGGTCAAAATGAGGAACACCGCTTTCTCATTTCGTTGAGAAACAGGAGGTATACGCTTATGGAAGGCACTATGAAAGTAGCAGTTATGACAGATATTCAGAAAATGGGGTTTGAAGAAAGAACGATTCCGGTTCCGAAGGACAATGAAGTCCTGGTGAAACTGGATTATGTGGGAATCTGCGGGTCAGATCTGCATTATTATGAGACAGGAGCCATCGGAGACTATGTGGTAAAGCCGCCTTTTGTATTAGGTCATGAGCCGGGCGGCGTTGTTGTGGAAGTGGGAAAAGATGTGAAGCATTTAAAGGCTGGAGATAAGGTGGCGCTGGAGCCGGGGAAGACCTGCGGACATTGTGAATTCTGCAGGGAGGGAAAATACAATCTATGTCCGGATGTGGTGTTTTTTGCTACACCTCCGGTAGACGGAGTATTCCAGGAATACGTTGCCCATGAGGCAGATCTGTGCTTTAAACTTCCGGAAAATGTCAGTACGCTGGAAGGAGCCTTGATCGAGCCTCTGGCGGTAGGATTTCATGCAGCCGTTCAGGGAGACGCTCATCTGGGACAGAAAGCGGTAGTCATGGGTGCAGGATGCATCGGTCTCGTATCTATGATGGCGTTAAAAGCCAGAGGTGTCAGTGAAGTGTATGTGGTAGACGTGATGGACAAACGTCTGGAAAAGGCAATGGAGCTGGGAGCCACAGGCGTGATAAATGGTATGAAAGAAGACGTGGTGGCAAAAGTGAAGGAACTGACAGACGGAAAAGGAACTGACCTGGTGATTGAAACAGCAGGAACAGAAATTACCAGCAGACAGTCTGTCCTCATGGCAAAGAAAGGCTCTGTTATTGTCTTTGTAGGATACAGCAAGACAGGAGAAGTCACGCTGCCTATGAGTATTGCCCTGGATAAAGAGCTGACTTTCAAGACAGTGTTCCGTTACCGCCATATCTATCCCATGGCGATTCAGGCGGTAGCTGACGGAAAGATTAATTTAAAGGGAATCGTGACAGATGAATTTTCATTGGATGAAGCAGATGTGGCTATGGAACAGTCTATGAAAAATAAGGCTGATATTGTAAAGGCAGTCATTCGGATCCATGACTGATCAAAAGAAAAAACATAAAGGCAGGAGCCGGCTCCTTCTTTTGTACAGCGGACCAGCAGGACGGACAGCATGCCGGCGGGATAAGCTGTACAGTACAGGTCTGTGAATTTGCCGCTGTTCGCTCTTGCGCAGTGGAAAAGTATCTGCTATACTTTGAAAGTGGAAAAAATTCTACAAAATTTCATGATAGGAGAGAGTCTGATATGAGTATTAGAATCGGTATTTTAGGATATGGAAACCTGGGAAGAGGAGTAGAGTGCGCTGTAAAACATAATCCGGATCTGGAACTTAAGGCAGTATTTACACGCCGCGCTCCGGAAACAGTGAAGATCCTTACAGAAACTGCAAAGGTATATCATGTGGATGAAGCTGTGAAGATGAAGGATGAGATCGATGTTCTGATTCTCTGCGGAGGAAGTGCTACAGATCTTCCTGTACAGACACCGGAATACGCAGAATATTTCAATGTAGTAGACAGCTTTGATACACATGCCAGAATTCCGGAACACTTTGCTGCTGTGGATGCTGCTGCAAAGAAAGGCGGAAAGGTTGCCATGATTTCTGTGGGCTGGGACCCGGGTATGTTCTCTTTGAACCGTCTGTATGCCAATGCGATCATGCCGGATGGAACAGATTATACTTTCTGGGGCAAAGGCGTAAGTCAGGGGCATTCTGATGCTGTAAGAAGAATTCAGGGTGTTGTTGATGCAAGACAGTATACAATTCCTGTGGAAAAAGCACTGGAAGCTGTAAGAAACGGTGAAAATCCGGAACTTTCCACAAGAGAAAAACATACCAGAGAAGTATTTGTAGTGGCAGAAGAAGGCGCTGACAAAGCGAAGATCGAAAACGAAATTAAAACTATGCCGAACTACTTTGATGAATATGATACGACAGTACATTTTATCACAGAAGAAGAAATGAAGAGAGATCACGCAGGTCTGCCCCACGGAGGATTTGTGATCCGTACAGGAAAAACAGGCTGGAACAATGAACATAATCATGTGATCGAATACAGTCTGAAGCTGGATTCCAATCCGGAATTTACTTCTTCTGTAATCTGCGCTTACGCAAGAGCAGCTTATCGCATGAGCCAGGAAGGACATACAGGATGCAAGACTGTTTTTGATGTAGCTCCTGCATACTTAAGCAGCCAGACACCGGAAGAACTTCGTGCACATATGTTATAAAAAATCAGTGTATACTGAGGGAGGAAAAAATGAATCCGAAGATTGACCCCAAAAGGGAAGCCAAGAGGATTATTTTCGGCATCATCGGATCTGTGATCATGGCAGTGAACATCAAGACGTTTGTGCGGGCAGGCGGTTTGTATCCCGGCGGTTTCAACGGAGTTACACTGCTGATCCAGACAGTCTGTGACAGATATTTTGATGTGACAGTGCCCTTCTCTCCCATCAGCCTTGCCCTGAATGCTATTCCGGCAATTATCAGTTTTAAGGCAATTGGGAAGAAGTTTACACTGAATACCAGTATACTTATTGTGCTGACCAGTATACTCACAGATATTGTCCCGTCCATGCCGATTACACAAGACACGCTGCTGATCAGTGTGTTTGGAGGTTTGATCAACGGGGCGGCGATCAGCATCGCGCTCATAGGAGGAACCTCCACAGGAGGAACGGATTTCATTGCTATTTATTTTGCTGAGAAAAAGAATAAGGATGTATGGAATTATATCCTTATGGGAAATGCTGCAGTCCTGCTGGCTGCAGGCTATCTGTTTGGCTGGGACAAGGCATTGTATTCTATCATCTTCCAGTATACCTCTACCCAGACGATACATCTGCTGTATCAGGCTTATAAAAAAGTAACTTTGTTTGTAGTAACAGAGAATCCTGAGGCAGTGTATCAGGCGATTTATGAACTGACCAACCACAGCGCCACAGAATTTGCAGCCACGGGCATGTATTCCAATGAACAGAGAAAAATGATCTATTCTGTAGTGTCTACTGTGGAGGCAAAGGTACTGATACGAAGAGTTATGGAGGCAGATCCAAAGGCATTTGTCAATGTGGTGAAGACAGATACGCTGATCGGAAGATTTTATCAGAAAGAGAATTATTAGTTAAAAAAAGAGGATGCCGCCCAATCATCGAATCTGATGATTGGGCGGCATCCTCATCTTTTTTTCTATTTTTTACCGTTAAAGCAGTAGGTACATACCTTGCATGGCTCAATGTTGATAGACGCCAGCAGATCGTCCAGACGATGGAAGTGAAGGGTTGTGAAGTTCAGCTGTTTTCCGATTTCCTCCAGCATTTCTTTGTAGTTCTGAGAATCCGGATTTGCGTAATCGGCAAGAACTTCATCGCTTACATTTTCGCCCTCCCGTTTTGCGATAATTCTCCTTGTGATCAGATCCATCTCTGACTTGGAGCGTGAAAAGTTCAGGAATGGGCAGCCAAATAAAAGCGGCGGGCATGCCGGGCGGATGTGAACTTCTTTGGCACCGCTGTTATATAGGAATTCCGTGGTTTCGCGAAGCTGGGTTCCCCGGACAATGGAGTCATCAATAAGCAGCAGGCTCCGGTTTTTGATCAGTGCCTCCACAGGGATCAGTTTCATTCTGGCGATCAGGTTTCTTTGCTCCTGTCTGGTGGGCATGAAAGAACGGGGCCAGGTTGGAGTGTATTTGATAAATGGGCGGGAAAAAGGAATTCCTGATTCATTGGCGTATCCGATGGCATGTGCGATACCGGAATCCGGGACTCCTGCAACCAGGTCCGGATTTACATGTTCTCTCAGGGAATCTCTCTGAGCAAGTTTTTTACCGCACTCATAGCGCATATTTTCCACATTCACGCCTTCGTAAGTGGAGGTAGGATAGCCGTAGTATACCCATAAGAAAGAACAGATCTTCATTTCGTTTAAAGGCTGGGATACCGTCTCGACACTTTCCGGTGTCAGGAAGACGATCTCTCCGGGACCCAGTTCCCGAAGGGTTTCGTAGCCCAGGTTCAGGTAGGCAAAGCTTTCAAAAGAAGCACAGTGCGCACCGTTTTTCTTTCCGATGACTACCGGAGTACGTCCCATGCGGTCGCGGGCAGCGTAGATACCCTGCGGGGTCAGAACCAGAAGTGTCAGAGAGCCGTCGATCAGTTCCTGTGCGTAACGGATACCGTCTACAATATTTGACTGCTGATTGATGAGAGAAGCAACCATTTCAGTAGGATTAATGCTTCCGCCGCTCATTTCCAGGAAGTGAGTGCAGCCGTTTTTATAAGAAAGATCCACCAGCTCGTCCATGTTGTTGATCTTCCCCACAGTAGTTACTGCAAAGCTGCCCAGATGGGACTGCACCAGCAGAGGCTGTGGTTCATTGTCTGAAATACAGCCAATACCGGAAGTTCCTTCCAGTTCATCCAGATCGCCGTCAAATTTGGTACGGAACGGTGTGTTTTCAATATTGTGAATAGAACGGTGAAACCCGTCGGTTCCATAGACAGCCATTCCTCCCCTTCTTGTTCCCAAGTGGGAATGGTAGTCAGTTCCAAAAAACAGGTCCAGGGTACAACTGGACTTAGAAGTTACTCCAAAAATTCCACCCATTGTAGTTCTCCTTTTCTTTACATCAATATGCTGAAAATTGTTCGCAGCTTTTATTATATACTTCCTTTCCGCGGTTCGTAAAGACGTTTTGGGAAACTTTTTCCCTTCGCAGGGGAGAAAAAATAGTGTATAATGAGATAAATGATGTGCAAATAGACAATAGAAAAGGAGAATTTTATGAAATTTATTTCTTGGAATGTAAATGGTCTGAGGGCTTGTGTGCAGAAAGGATTTGAAGAATATTTCAGAGAAGCAGATGCTGACTTTTTCTGCCTGCAGGAGACGAAACTCCAGGAGGGACAGATTGATTTTGCTCCGGAAGGATATTTTTGTTACTGGAATTACGCAGTGAAAAAAGGTTATTCCGGAACTGCCGTATTTACAAAGAAAGAACCTTTGCATGTCACTTACGGAATCGGCATAGAAGAGCACGATCAGGAAGGCAGAGTGATCACGCTGGAATACGAAAATTACTATCTGGTCACAGTCTATACGCCCAATTCCCAGAATGAGCTGGCAAGGCTTGACTACCGTATGAAATGGGAAGATGATTTTCGCAGCTATCTGGCAGAGCTGGATAAGAAGAAACCTGTGATCATGTGCGGAGATCTCAATGTAGCGCACACGGAGATCGATCTGAAAAATCCAAAGACCAACAGGAGAAACGCAGGATTTACCGATGAAGAAAGAGGAAAATTTACGGAATTTTTAGAAGCAGGATTTACAGATACTTTCCGTTATTTCTATCCGGATAAGACAGGGATTTATTCCTGGTGGTCCTATCGTTTTAAGGCAAGAGAGAAGAATGCAGGATGGCGCATTGATTATTTCTGTGTCTCAAAAAGGCTGGAGGACAAGCTGGTCTCAGCAGATATCCATACAGAGATTTTTGGATCTGACCACTGTCCGGTGGAGGTACAGATCAATCTGGACTGAATAAAGACTACAGATACTGAAAAAGAGTTTTCTGCGGATCTTATGCAGTGTGAAAGGAGAAAAATGGAAACAATAAAACTGACTCAATATTCCAAAAGCGCAGGATGTGCTGCCAAACTGGCACCGGGAGTTTTGTCAGAAGTGTTGGGAAAGCTGCCGAAATTTCCGTGTGAGGATCTTCTGGTAGGAACGGAAACTTCTGACGATGCGGCAGTTTATCGTGTTTCGGAAGAGCTGGCCGTGATACAGACCCTGGATTTTTTTCCGCCTATGGTAGATGACCCTTATATCTTCGGCCAGATCGCAGCTGCAAATGCACTGAGTGATATCTATGCTATGGGAGGAGAGCCCAAACTGGCACTGAATATTGTGGCATATCCCAACTGTCTGGGAAGCGAAGTACTGGGTGAGATTCTTGCCGGAGGCGCTGCCAAGGTCCAGGAGGCAGGCGCTGTGCTGGCAGGAGGACATTCTATCAATGACGAGGAGCCCAAATACGGCATGAGCGTTATGGGATTTGTGAATCCGAAGAGGGTCTGGACCAACGCAGGGGCAAAGCCGGGAGATGTGCTGATCCTTACAAAACCTCTGGGAGTGGGAATTTTAAATACCGCAGTAAAGGCCGAGATGGCTTCGGAAGAGGAGAAAGCAGCAGCTGTGGCCAATATGGTCTGTCTGAATAAGACGGCGAAGGAAGTGTTTGCCGGATATCCGGTGCACGCTTGTACAGATGTTACCGGATTTTCCCTTATGGGACATGGATTGGAGATGGCAAAGGGCGGTGAGGTGACTCTTGCCTTTGATACCGGGCGTCTGGAGATTCTTCCGGGAGCCCTTGAATATGCTTCTATGGGACTTGTGCCGGAAGGGACTTACAGGAATAAAAAATATCAGAAGGAGGAAGCAGTCCTGGATGCCTCCGTAACAGAGGACATGGAGGATTTGCTTTTTGACCCTCAGACATCCGGAGGGCTGCTGGTAAGCGTGGAAGAATCCTGCGCAGAAGAAATCCTGAGAGGATTAAGAGAGGCAGGACTTGCCACAAAGGCTGCAGTGATCGGAAAAGTGGAGGAGAAAAAAGAAAAATATCTGTACGCGGGACGGGGGATTCTGTAGATGATCTATCTTGACAATGCGGCCACAACCCTGTGCAAGCCGGACTGTGTAAAAAAGGCGGTCTGGGAAGCAATGGAGAACATGGGAAGCAGCGGGAGAGGAGCTTATCCGGCAGCCCTGGAGGCTTCCAGAGTGATCTATGAGACCAGGGAGCTTGCGGCAGAGTTTTTCGGAGCACCTTCGCCCGTCAGTGTGGCTTTTACTTCTAATGCAACAGAGGCATTGAATATAGCAGTTTCCGGGCTGATTCAAAAAGGAGATCATGTAATCTGCACACAAATGGACCATAATTCGGTGCTGCGCCCTCTTTACAGGAAAGAGAAAGAAGGGGCGGAACTTAGCATTTTAAAGTGCGGAGACAATGGAAAACCTGACATGAGCAAGCTGGAAAATATGTTCAGAAAAAATACAAAGGCAGTAATCTGCACGCATGCCTCTAATGTGACAGGGGATTTCAATGATATCCGGACAGCGGCGGAAACCTGCAGAAAAAATGGGGTGTTATTTGTTCTGGATGGGGCACAGACGGCAGGAAGCTTCCCCATTGATATGAAGAAAATGAAGATAGATGTACTCTGTTTTACGGGCCACAAAGGGTTAATGGGACCTCAGGGTACAGGAGGGATCTGTCTGGGAGAAAATATAAGGATTCCGGCTTTTAAGACAGGAGGAAGCGGGATGCATTCTTTTGATAAGGAACAGCCGGGACAGGGAGCTCAGATGCTGGAGGCAGGAACCCTGAACGGACACGGAATTGCCGGACTGCATGCGGCGTTTTCTTTTCTGAAAGAGACGGGAATTGACAGAATCAGGAAAAAGGAGCAGGAACTCTGCCGTTATTTCTGCCGGGAGGCAGCCAGGATTCCGGGAATACGTCTGTATGGGAATATAGAGGAGCCCGAGAGAGCGGCAGTGGTGTCGCTGAATGTCCGGGATTATGATTCTGCTGTGATATGTGATGAGCTGGCTGAATTTTACGGCATTGCTGTAAGAGGAGGGATTCACTGCGCACCTCTGATGCACAGTTTTCTCGGAACAGAGCGGCAGGGGACTGTAAGATTTTCTTTTTCCTGGTATAACGAAATGGAAGAGGCAGAGCAGGCAGTCCAGGCATTAAGGGAGATCGCCGGATAAAATACAAAGGAGTGATATCTGTGAGAAACGTTATTTTTCACATTGATGTGAACAGTGCTTTTTTGTCCTGGGAAGCAGTCTACCGTCTGAGAAAACAGGGAGGGACCGTGGATTTAAGGGAGATTCCCTGTGCGGTAGGCGGAGATAAATCGAAACGAAGAGGTATTATTCTGGCAAAATCCATCCCTGCCAAGGCATATGGAGTAAAAACAGGGGAGCCCCTTACAGATGCGCTGAAAAAGTGTCCGGGGCTTACTGTCATACCGGCGCATCACAGCATGTATAAACAGTATTCAAAAAGGTTTATAGATCTGTTAAAGGAGTATACGCCGGATGTAGAACAGTATAGTATTGATGAGGCATTCATGGACATGAGTGGTATGGAAAAGCTGGTAGGAGATTACTGTGCATTTGCCCATAAACTGAAAAACCGTATAAGCAGGGAGCTGGGATTTACTGTGAATATCGGGATTTCCAGCAACAAATATCTGGCAAAGACGGCATCGGATTTTGAAAAACCGGACAGAGTGCACACTCTGTTTCCAGATGAGATCCGGGACAAAATGTGGCCTCTTCCAGTATCACAGATGCTCTTTGTGGGAAAATCCACGGAAAAAGAGCTGAAGAAGCTGGGTATTTACACCATAGGAGATCTGGCACAGACAGATGTGGAGATTTTAAAGCATCATTTAAAAAAACATGGGGAAGTTATCTGGAAATTTGCCAACGGCCTGGACTCATCTCTGGTGGAACCTGTGCCGGAGGGAAATAAAGCATATGGAAACAGTACTACCATAGCCTTTGACGTAACGGATGAAGATACAGCGAAAATGGTGCTGCTGTCTCTGTGTGAAACGGTTGCTTCCAGACTGAGGAAGGATGGGCAGAGAGCTGAAGTGCTATCTGTGTCTATCAAAAATTTTGAATTGAAAACCGTATCTCACCAAAAGGTCATGGCTGCCCCTACCAATATTACAGGAGAGATATACCGGGAAGTCTGCCGGCTGTTTGACGAACTTTGGGATGGAACACCCATACGGCTGCTGGGAGTCTGTACCAGCAGAGTTTCAAGGGAGGAGAAAGGCAGACAGATGAGTCTGTTTGATCACACAGATTATGAAAAAATGGAAAAACTGGATCATGCTGTGGATGAGATCAGAAAGAAGTTTGGATCAGATGCTGTTATGAGAGCTTCTTTTCTGGACAATAAAAAAGTAGAAAATATGGCGGGGGGACATCCAGACAACAAAAAATAAGAGAATGAAATATTACAGATGCGTGAAAAAATGCCGGCGCCAATTTAATGATTGGCGGCCAGCATTTTTTTTACATCAGGCACACATGCCAGGACAGGGTACAGCAGCAGAGAAAGGACCAGTCCGCTGGCTCCCTGGATAATATTGGCAGGAACACTGGCTGCAGCTCCTGCTCCGTAGAGTATAAATTCGAACAGGAAATAGCCGCCGGCAACAAATATAATATCAAGGATTCCTCCCGCTGCTACAGCGGTGCAGATCCGCCTGTTGGAACAGCCGGGATGAGAAATTTTGCGGTAGAGCATTCCTGAACCCAAAGCGACCAGACCTTTGATCAGAAAAGTAATGGGGACATAGACCAGATAGCCGCCCAGCAGGTCTGACATACAGGAACCAATGCCGCCGGCAAGAAAGCCCCAGACAGATCCTAAGATAATGCCGGAAAGGATGACAATGGCATCTCCGGGATGAATATAACCGCCGGTTCCGGGGGTAGGAATACGCACAGACATAGTAGCGGCACAGGACAGAGCTGCAAAGAGTGCTGTCAGGATCCATTTTTTCGTATTGTTTTTCATAAAAAGTCTCCTCCTCTTATAAAGGGTATGTTTTCAGGCTGGTGTTATGATAATACACAATTGGTATAGAATAAAGAGCCAGTTTTAATAAAATAGCCCATACCAGTAAGAGGAGAAGTCTGATTATCATTCACGGAAGGTAAGGGATTCATCTGTCATAGAATCAATTATGGCAAGAGACTCTACACGGATTCCCTGTTCACGGAGAGTATCTCCGCCTCTCTGGAACCCTTTTTCAATAACGATTCCGGCGCCTTCCAGAGTTGCACCGGAACTTTTCACAATCTCAATGAGTCCCATAAGAGCGCAGCCATTTGCAAGGAAGTCGTCAATAATAAGAACATGGTCATCCGCATGTAAAAATTTTTTTGACAGAATTACATCATAAACTTTTTTGTGAGTAAAGGACTCTACTTTGGTGCAGTACATTTCTCCGTCAAGGTTGATACTCTGGGCTTTTTTTGCGAAGACCACAGGTACGTTGAAATACTGAGCGGCAATACAGGCGATACCGATGCCGGATGCCTCTATAGTAAGAATTTTAGTAATAGGGGTGTCCCCGTAGATACGCTTAAATTCTTTCCCGATTTCATTGATCAGAGGGATGTCCATCTGATGGTTTAAGAAACTGTCCACCTTTAAGACATTTCCCGGTTTTACGATTCCGTCTTTTAAAATTCTTTCTTTTAAAAGCTGCATATGCTTGCTTCCTCCCTGTATACTGATTTTATCAGTCATTTGTCTTTTCTGCCATGGCAGGCAGATATGATAACTATCATAATACGATAGAATTTCATGCTTGGCAATTTCTTTTTAAAACTTTTTCTAAAAAAGGGGAAAAAGGAAGAAAAAAGTGGAATCTGTGGTAGAATAATGGCAGGAGGTGAGACTGTGAAGGAATATGAAGTAATACGGGAAATGTTTAATCTGTGCCCGGGAAACCAGATGCGCGATATCTTCATCGAAGAAATAGAGCTTCCGGAAGATGCAGACCTGGAAGCTTTTGTAAGGGAAAAATTCAAAAATGAATCCAGCCTGAAAATAGAGAGGACAGAGAAAGAAGACGGAAGCATAGTGTTTGATGTTATGACCGCGGCCATTCATCAGAGGTATACTTTTTCTGAATTTTAAGAGGCATGGAGATTGCTTTTTTTGACAGGTTTGTTATAATGAAAGAAGTGCACGAAAGGAGGAATGCAGAATGGAATCGAAAAATGAGGTTCACAGTCATGTATTGGAAGATGGAACCGTGGTAACGCATTCTCACGGACATACTCATACACACACTCATACCAAAGCTGTTCTCAACCGTCTTTCCCGTGCAATCGGGCACCTGGAGTCCATCCGCCGCATGGTGGAGGAGGGACGTGACTGCAGCGAAGTGCTGATACAGCTGTCAGCCGTAAAAGCAGCCATCAATAATACAGGAAAAGTAATTCTTCAGGATCACATAGAGCACTGTATCGTGGACGCGGTAGAGAGCGGAGACCATGAAGCTCTGGAAGAATTAAATAAAGCCATTGACCGTTTTATGAAGTAAAAGTGCGGTATCAGGCGGAAAGGGATAGAAGTTATGAGTGAAGAAAAAAAACAGTGTGACAGCAAAAGCTGCGACAAGGAAAGCTGCGCAGGATGCAGCCATGCAAAAGGAGGCGGGATTCCTAAGGAGCAGCTGAACGCGCATTCAAAGATTACCAAAGTGATCGGTGTAGTCAGCGGAAAAGGCGGAGTAGGAAAGTCTTTTGTGACCGCTTCCCTGGCAAACGAGATGGCCTTTAATGGTTATAAGGTGGGTATCATGGACGCGGATATCACCGGACCTTCCATACCCAGGATGTATGGATTAAAGGGTGCGGCAGTGGCAGATGACAAGGGAATCTACCCTATGGTGACAGGCAATGATATCAAGGTCATGTCTGTAAATCTTCTGCTTCCCCAGGAGGATGCTCCGGTTATCTGGAGAGGTCCTATCCTCGCTAATATGGTTAAACAGTTCTGGACCGAGGTTGTCTGGGGAGAACTGGATTATCTCTTTGTAGATATGCCTCCGGGAACCGGTGATGTGCCTCTGACTGTATTCCAGTCTCTGCCCATTGACGGGATTGTCATTGTATCCTCTCCGCAGGATCTGGTACAGATGATCGTCAAGAAAGCCTATAATATGGCAAAGATGATGAATGTGCCTGTTCTGGGTCTGGTGGAAAATTACAGCTATGTGAAATGTCCTGACTGCGGAAAAGAGATTTATGTTTTCGGAGAGAGCAAAGTTCAGGCCGCTGCAGATGAAATACAGGTTCCTGTCATCGGAAAGATGCCTGTTGATCCGGACATGGCTGCGGCTGTTGACTCGGGAATGTTTGCCGGGGTACTGAATACTTATCTGTCAGGAGCAGGAAAATATATTCCGGAAGTCTAGAAAAATTGGAAGATATACCAAAAATTAAAATAAGGAGCAGCTGGCGCGTATAAAATGAGAAGCCGACTGCTCCTTTTTGTATAAAATCCATGTTAAATATAAATGAAAAAATGAAAAGAAATAAAAAAAAGTTATCTGGTTACAACAAAAAATATATTTTTTTGGAAAATGTCTTTTGATGGTAAAAGTTGACAAATGGTAGTACCAGTGCCATAATAGCATCGATGCAGGAGAAACTGCAGAATAAAATTTTCTATCTGATCTTGCTCATAGAAAGGATTGATTGTTATGGTAGAGCGCCAGATTAAGTTAACTGCAACGGAAGATGTAAAAGAGTTTGTTAATGCGGCCAGCAAATGCGACTTCGATATTGACATTTTTTACAACAGAGTGGTTATTGACGCAAAATCAATATTAGGAGTATTAAGCATGGATTTGACAAGAGTTCTGACCGTCAGATGCAACGGACAGGATGAAGGATTTGATAAATTTCTGAACAAATATGCAGTTGCGTAATTAAATCAAAAAAGACAGAGAAGTCTCCGTAAAAAAAACGGGGACTTTTCTTATTATCCGGAAATATGTTAGAATAACAGACATGGATACAGAGAAAAAAGAAGTGATCAAAATTTCTGTCCGCAGTCTTGTAGAATTTATCATGCGCAGCGGAGACCTGGACAACAGAAGGAGCAGTACGGCGGACAGGGAGGCAATGTTAAAAGGCAGCAAGATACACAGGAAGATCCAGAAGCATATGCCGGCTTCCTACCGGGCAGAGGTGACTCTATGCCATGAGGAAGAGTTTGATGATTTTGTTATCCGTGTGGAGGGACGGGCAGACGGAATCATTGAGGAGGCAGACAGAACTGCTGTTGACGAGATCAAAGGAATTTACATGGATCTGAATAAACTGGAAGAACCGATAGGGGTCCATAAGGCACAGGCTATGTGTTACGCCTGGTTTTACGGAAAAGACAAAGGGCTTGAGTATATAGAAGTCCAGATGACTTACTGCAATATGGAGACAGAGGAAATCAAAAGATTTACAGAAATGTTTAAACTTTCCCGGCTGGAAAAATGGTTTCAGGACCTTATAATGGAATATTATAAGTGGGCAAAATTTCTTTATCAGCGCAGGATTTTAAGACGAGAATCCATGAAAGAACTGGAATTTCCTTTTCCCTACCGGGAAGGGCAGAGAGAACTGGTCAGCGGTGTTTATCATACGATTTCTGCCGGGAAGCAGCTTTTTATCCAGGCTCCTACCGGGATCGGCAAGACCATGGCAGCCCTCTTTCCGGCCATCCGGGCAGTGGGAGAGGGGAAAGGGGACAAGATCTTCTATCTCACTGCAAAGACCATTACCAGGACTGTGGCGGAGGAAGCCTTTGAAATTTTAAAAGAAAGGGGATTGTCCTACAAGACACTGAGCATTACAGCCAAGGAAAAGTTGTGTCTTTGTCAGGAGACAGACTGTAATCCTGAGAAATGTCCTTATGCCAAAGGGCATTTTGACCGGGTCAATGACGCAGTTTTTCAGATCCTGAATGAACAGGATACCTATGTGAGAGAAACTCTTCTGGAACAGGCGCAGAAATATCAGGTCTGTCCCTATGAGATGTGTCTGGATATCGCTACCTGGACGGATGCAGTGATCTGCGATTATAACTATGCTTTTGATCCCCGTGTGCATTTAAAACGCTTTTTTGGGGACGGGGTGAAGGGGGATTATATTTTTCTCATTGATGAAGCCCATAATCTGGTGGACCGCGGCAGAAAAATGTACAGTGCGGTTTTGTGCAAGGAGGATTTTCTGGAAACAGGCCGGCTGGTGAAGGGGCACAGCGCCAGACTATATAAACAGCTGAACAGGTGCAACAAGCTGATGCTGGAATATAAAAGAGAATGTGAAGAGTACCAGGTTCTGGAAAATATCGGCGGACTTTCTCTGCAGCTGATGAATCTGTTAAGTGAGATGGAGGATTTTCTGGAAAAGGAACATGAGGAAAAGGTACAGAAGGCTGTCTTGGATTTTTCCTTTGAAATCCGTCATTTTCTGAATATGTATGATCTGTGTGACGAGAATTATGTGATCTACACGCATTACGGAGAGGAAGGACGTTTCCTCTTGACTCTGTACTGTGTCAATCCCAAGAAAAATCTTCAGGAATGCCTGAACAAAGGGAGAGCAGCAGTATTTTTTTCCGGCACTTTTCTTCCTCTTGGATATTACCGTTCTCTATTCAGCACAAGGGAGGATGATTATGCTATCTGTGCGTCCTCTCCGTTTCCAAAGGAAAATTTAAAGCTGCTGGTGGGAGCGGATGTAAGCAGCAGATATACCAGAAGAGATGCTTCTGAATATCAGCGTATGGCACAGTACCTTCTGGCAATGGTGATGGGAAAAGACGGGAACTATCTGGTGTTTTTCCCATCTTACCGGATGATGGAGGATGTCTGCCGGGAGTTTGAAGAGCTTCTGAAAGAATCAGGAAAGAAGGCAGAATGCCTGTACCAGCAGTCCGGCATGTCAGAACAGGACCGGGAGGAATTTCTGGAAAGATTTGAGGAAGAGCATGGGGGAATCCTGATCGGATTCTGCGTCATGGGAGGTATTTTTTCGGAAGGAATCGACCTGGCAGGGAAAAGGCTTATCGGAGCTGCTGTGGTGGGCACCGGGCTTCCCCAGGTGGGCTGTGAGCGGGAGATACTAAAAGAGTATTATGACAAGAAGGGGCGTGTAGGATTTGAATATGCTTACCGCTACCCGGGTATGAATAAAGTGCTTCAAGCGGCAGGACGAGTGATCAGGACAAAGGAAGACAGGGGAGTGGTACTGCTTTTAGATGAAAGATTTCTGCAGAGTGCATATAAAAATCTGTTTCCTCCGGAGTGGAGCGGATACCAGGTCTGCACGGTGAAGCAGGCAGGAGAAGTCATCCGACGGTTTTGGGAAGAAAAATCCTTTCTTGAAGAAAATGAAAGAAATGATATAATGGATAAAAAGTAAAAATGGAGGAATTACATTATGAAAATGATCAGTACAGAAAAAGCTCCGTCAGCTATCGGTCCTTATTCCCAGGCAATGGAAGTAAACGGGCTGGTATTCACATCCGGCCAGATTCCCATCAATCCGGCTACCGGAGAGATTGAGGCAAAGACTATTGAGGAGCAGGCAGAACAGGTGATGAAAAATCTGGGCGAAGTTTTAAAAGCAGCGGGAAGCAGCTATGAAAAGACAGTAAAGACCACCTGCTTCCTGGCAGATATGAATGATTTCGGCGCGTTTAATGAAGTATATGGAAAGTATTTCACAGGAAAGCCGGCGCGCTCCTGCGTTGCTGTGAAGACACTGCCGAAGAATGTGCTGTGTGAAGTGGAAGCCATTGCGGAAGTCTAGAGGTGCTGTGAAAAAAGTACCTGGAAGCTGAAAAGCGGAAAGAAAAAGCCAGAACAGGAGAGGGAGATGTTTCTTTTTTCGGTTCCGGCTTTTTCTTTTTAAAAGGATTCTTTTGTATGAACTGAGCAGATGCGGATCCGGTCAAAGTGCCGGAATCGGTTTTTGTTTTTCTTCTTTTAGTGTAGAATGGAAGAAATTCTGGATGGAAATATGAGGAGCGAGAAGATGAAAATCAGAATGTGGATCAGGACACTGCTGCCATTCTGGATTTATTTCGGATGTCTGGCAGTGGGGAGTTTTTTGCTTCTGGCATTTCCCCTGGTGCTGTTTTTGCTGCTATCTCTTGCAGTGATCTGGCTGGTGCTCTGGGCGGTCATTGTATATCTGATCGGAGGAGAAGTACAGAGAAGGACAGAGGCAGGCAGCAGGAGGGGCAGGATAGGAACAGCGTTTTTCTGTTCCTTCCTGGTGACGCTGGTGCTTCCTGCAAGTGTGATGGTGTATGAAGGTATTCACGGAGAAGGCTGGAGTATAACCGGCTTTTTGCTGGAATATGCCAGTGGGAAAACAATAATTTTTCTACTGGTGCATTTCCTGCTTTTCTGGCTGGGAGAGACCGTTGAAAAACTGGGACAGAACTGAAGAAAAGCCTGTATCCAGGAATCTTTCACGGCGCTGTGAAAAATATTTATAGGCGTTCCGTATCAGAAAATAATTATCTTTTCTTTTCTTCCAGGGGAGTTCCCATTCCGGTTTTATAAATCTTATAAAAACCTGCGCAGAGGTATGGTAAGGATTCGGAGAACAGCATAGAAAATATGTTTTCCAAGGCTGATCTCTCGTGGAATATAATTTTCCCCATAGAAGTAGGAACCGTTTTCTTCCATGGTTCTGCTGCAGGTTTTATCTTTTTCCGCTTCTTCCCTGATTATGGAATTTAATTCAGGAGAGTCTACAGCAAGCATTAGTTCAGTATCCTGATAGGTACTTCTCATATCAAGATTATAGGAACCTACGATGCTCATGCGGCTGTCTATGAGAACTGCTTTGGTATGGCTGGAATGCTTCCCCATAAATTCATAAACTTTGGCGCCTGTTTCCCAGATATTTTCTTTCTGATTCAGATAATCTGTACATCCCCAAGGATTTGCTCCGCTTGAAACGTCATTGGTGATGATCTCCAGACAAATCCCTTTTTCTTTCAGCGCGGACAGATCTTCGTACATTTCTTTTCCACAGATGATATAAGGTGTATATAAGGTTATCTGCTCTCCCTGCATCATAAGCTGATGGAGAGAGTACCACATCCAGGGTTCTTTGTTGGAGGGACAAATGGGATTACAGAGAAGGGAAATCCGGTTGGTGTGCATGGTGCAGGATTCCCAGTTCCAGTCCTGGTAACATTCCGGATATGTATTTTTCAGCTGCTCGTAGTGGATCTTCAGTGCTGCACTTTTTTCTTCAGCCTTCTTCCAGGAGCTGCAGCAGGAGAAATCCTGGCTCGCAGGATGATTCCAGACATGACTGAAATAATCGAGAAGCTGATGAATGGAAGTTTTTCCGGAAGATTCTGTTTCATATACAAAAAGTTCCCGGTCGATGTTTTTAGAAGAAGAATAGTTTCCAAGAAACAGATTTGTTGTATTTCTTCCTCCAAGCAGATACATTTTTTCATCGATGATCAAGTATTTGTCATGGAGCCGTGCCTGTATTTTCCAGGGCTTCAGCAGATGGACAGGGTTGTAAATTTTAATTTTGACATTTTCATGAGAAGCAAGGGCATGAAACCAGGGATTCCATTTCATGTCCATAAGACCGCTGATGCCGTCCACAATGATTTTGACAGATACACCTTTGTCAGCGGCATTTTGGAGAGACGAAAGAATATCTTTTCCAGCCTGATCTGCATGAAAATCAAAGGTGGAAAGGATGATTTCTTCTTCTGCCTCTTCGATCATGCGGAGACGGTATTTCAGCGCCTCCATATTGTCGTCAATATAAGCGGTACGTTCAGTACCTTTCCCATTGTTATAAAAAGATCTGCCTGCAAAATTTTCTTTATAAGAATCAGAAACTTTTTTATGTGGAACATAGGGAATTATGAGTGCCCCTATATAGAGAAGAAGCAGGAAAAAGAAAATTCTTTTTAAAGGCAGACGTTGAATTCTCAGATCAGTTTGTTTTTTCATAACACAATTCCTCCATTCGTCAGAAAACCTTTGTCTATACCTGTATCATACTGAGCCGTACACCAGAATGCATTGGTCAGTTTATGAAAAATGGGAGATTTTTTGACAGCCATTTTTTATGGCACAAGCGCATCTGTGTAAAACTCTGCAAAGGGATCTAAAGAGAGCTCAGCTCGGAATATATCTGCCACAATAATTCCTCCTCTGATAAAAACGTATTACATAAGCGGAGCGATAAGCCGCAGAACACGTCCATAGACTTTTGTGGTTATTTTTTCATTTCTGCAGGTTTCCAGAGTTATTTTTCTGCACTGGGCCAGGGTGTTCTGAAAATCCTGTTCTACGTCCAGAACGGTATCCATCTCACAGAAAAAGACAGCGCACTCAAAGTGAAGATAAAGGCTGCGGTAATCGAGATTGATGGTGCCGACCACAGCTTTCTCATCATCCGACACAAAGCTTTTTGCATGCAAAAATCCGGGAATAAATTGATAAATTTCTACACCGGCTTCCAGAAGCTGGGGATAGAAAGTTTTGGCAACTGCAAAAGCGTAAGGTTTATCGGGAATGCCGGGCATGATAATTTTTACATCTATGCCCCGCCTTGCGGCATAAGTCAGAGCAGTGACCATCTCATTGTCAAGACCTGGGAAAATATTTTTCGTAACTTTTCACGTGAACTTTTTTATAAAGGTTCCAGGACTGCAGAAACATAAAGGTAAAACTCTTTACGGCATCGCCCTGAAGGATGACAGCGGTATCTTTCCAGTATCCGTACCGGACTTCTGCATTGATGTAGGCGTCTTCCAGATTAATGCCTCCGGTACAGGCAATGCGGCCGTCTACTACAGTGATTTTCCGATGGTCCCGGTTATTCTGTACCGTTGACAGTACAGGACGTATCTGATTAAAAACATGACATTTGATTCCCCAGGATTCCAGCTGTCTGCTGTAATTGTAGGGCATTTTAAAGGAACATGTTCCATCATACAGAAAGCGGACTTCTACCCCCTCTTTTACTTTGCGTTTCAGAATATCCAATATAGTATTCCACATTTTTCCTTCTGCAAAAGAAAAATATTCCATAAAAATAAAGGATTCAGCACTTTCCAGACATTTTACCAGTTCAGGAAAAAAAGCTTCGCCGGATGAAAAGTATCGGATCTGCGTATTTTGATATACGGGAAAATGGGTTTCCTTATATAAATAGCGGGAGAGATTGGCTGTTTCAGGGCTGGATCTTTCCAGACTGTGGAAAACTTCAAGATCCTGAGAGCCATATTCTGTAATATACAGCCGCCGCATATCCAGCATTTTATTAATGATTTTCGGAACTAAATGATTCTTTTGATACCGCTTTTACTGTTCTTTATGAAGTTTCTTTTGTCCATAAAGTAACCCTCCCACGTGTCTGATTTCCTGCCGGATAAAAAAAGAGACCTTTATCGCTGCATTTATTTCGTCTGCAGCAATAAAAGTCTCACTGTTTCATTGCGGTACGGATGAAGAGTTCATCGTACTGACGACACCGCAAACACCTCTGTGCCAGTTACTCCCTTTTACTTACAAAGAATATAATATATCTTTTTTCATACTGTCAATAAGCCATTCCACTTATGTTACATTTGGGGATAATTTGTAACAAAATTTACTTTTGAGTGACCTTCTTTGACTGCTTCAGCAATACAGCAGGAAATCTGGGCCATGGTCTCCACACTTTCCTTCATTCCTGTTTCCAGCCATTCTCTGGTAATGTGGAGAAACCCACCCGTAAAAAAACAGACCCTGTAATTCAGAAAGACAGCATCAGCAGTGGGCTGATAAAATGCGGTAAATAGAGCAATTCCGTACTCCTTCATTTTCCGCCACATAAATTCCAGCAGATTGGCTTTGAGGGCATTGATAAAAAGAGGGGTATTTTGTTGTACGGTTGAGAAAAAACAGATGAAAAATTCCTCTTCTGTGGAGAATTCCTGCTTTTTTGCCTGGTCGATTATCTGATCAAATACGTCAGCCATGTGGGTTTTGATGATATCATCTTTGGACTGATAAACACGATAATATGCCATCCGGGAAACGCCGGCACGCCGAGTGATGTCCGTGATCGTGATTTTTTCATAATCCTGCTTTTCCATTAAAAGCATTAAAGCGGTATAGATACATTCCTTTACAAGTTTGTGTGAGGTGGGCTTTCTTCCCATTTGCCAACAATTCTCCTTTATTTGTCACAGTAATCTGTTTTTATCTTGAAAGTTTATTTTTGCTATACTATACTACTTTTCACATTTCGATACAAGAGAGGGAATGGAAGAGATCTGCTGAAATCGTTCCGGATCCAGAGGCAGAACCCCCTGGTCAAACTCAGAAAATACGAGAAAGCTTTCCGAGTTTGACCAGGGGTTTTTTAAGGCTGTTTCTGTGATCTTAAGACAGAAACCAGGATCAGCAGCAGTACTGGAAATACCATGGCGGTAAATATACCCACGGTCATTTTACCGGATATCTGGGAAATGATTCCTACCAGCCCCGGACCGGCAGAACAGCCTACATCGCCGGCAAGAGCAAACATGCCGTACATCAAAGTACCGCCGCCTCTGCACATCAGGGCTCCCAGGGAGAAGGAACCGGGCCACATCAGCCCTACCGAGAACCCGCAGACAGCACATCCTGCCAGGGAGAGCAGAGGGACGGGGGACAGGGAGGTGAGCAGATAGCCTGCCACACACAGAAGACTGGTCGCCTTTAGGGAGCGGATGATATTCAGCTTTTCCCCTTTCAGTCCGTAAAGCAGACGGCTTAACCCCATGAAAAATGCAAAGGAGCAGGGACCAAGCAGATCCCCCACAGTTTTGGAAACTTTCAGGCCATCTTCTGCGAACATGGAGGACCACTGGCTGACTGCCTGTTCGGAAGCTCCGGCACAGATCATAATGAAAAAGATAATCCAGAAAGACTTTTGGCGAAAAATACTGACCGATGGTCTGGTCTCTTCATCATCCCCGGGAATACTGTAAATAGGAACCCTGGTAAAAAGGAAGAAAGTACCCGCGGGAACCAGTGCCCAGAGCGCGGGAAGTACCCTCCAGTTGCCAATGCCTGCTGTGGTAAAGAACACAGTGGATAAAATTACAACACCCATATGTCCCCAGCAGTAGAAAGAATGGAGCATACTCATGCGGGCTTCTTTATTTTGACCCGGACATGCCTCCACCATGGGACTGACGATGACTTCTAAGATACCGCCGCCCACAGCATTGAATGCCATACAGATGAGTATTCCAAGGTAAGGACTGATGACAAAGGGAAGATAATAAAATCCCGTAAGTCCGATGATCGTTACGAGAAAAGAGCAAAGCGCCGCTTTTCGGTATCCAGTTTTTTTGATGATTCCGGGAGAGAGAAAATCCACCAGGATCTGAATAAAGAAATTCACTGTGATCAAAAGGCTGATACGGTCCAGAGAAATACCGAACTGGTTATGGAAAGTAAGAAATAAAAGTGGCGGAAGATTGTTTACAACAGCCTGGGTTACATAACCCATGTAGCAGCTGTAAATAGTATGTTTTGCTGTCAGTTTCATGAATAAGGTCTCCTTTGGTTTTGCAAATATAAATCCGGATACTGTGCTGCAGATCACAGTCCGGTTTCTTCAGAAAGAAAGTAGTGAAGAAACTTCTGTGCCGCAGGGGAGGAGGAAATCCGGGGGCTGCAGGCAAGTATCAGCTTTCTTTTGGGAATGTTCTCCCGTATTCTGAGACTGTAGAAGTCTTTGCTGCGGTGTTCCAGCACATAGTCCGGGACCACAGTGATCCCCAGCCCGATCCGCGCCAGGTCCAGCAGCAGGTCATTGCTGGAAAGCTCTGCTTCAGGAGAAAGGGACAGACCGTGTTTTGTAAAAAGCTGGTGTATAAACTGGCTTGTGGCACTGTCCTTTTCCAGCATGAGAACAGGATAACGGGTAAGCTGGGAAAGAGAAAGTGTTTTACCTTCCAGATTAAAATACTTTTTTCCCGCGACAAAAATATCCTGAAATTCCTGTATAACAAAAAAAGAATCTTTCTGTGTCAGCCCGGGATTGGGATAATTGGCAACAATAAAATCTACCCGGTTGTTCTGAAGAAGGGAGACACATCCGCCGGAGGTAGCGTTGATGACCCGGATACGGATGTCGGGAAACTCCCTGTGAAACCTTTTGAAAAAAGGTACCAGAAAATAGCGGCAGATGGTGTCACTGGCTCCGATGCGGAGGGGGGCTTTTAAGGAAGGTGAATTTCGAATCTGATTTTCTCCTTCATAAAGCAGGTTCACCGCAGGCTCTACATGACGCAGAAGAGATTCTCCTTCTGGTGTCAGGGAAACCTTTTTTGTATTGCGAACAAAGAGCGGATGTCCCAGTTTCTGTTCCAGAGATTTAATGGACTGGCTTACGGCTGACTGGGAGATAAAAAGGTGCCGGGATGCCTCAGAAAAACTGAGGGTGACGGCTACATAATAGAATACTTTGTAAAGCTCAAAACTGATGTCCATCTTAAAGTCCTTTCCATATTTTGGTTTTCGTTTCGACATACTTTCATGACTGTAAATCCAGAGCAGATGTCGGAAGGGGTTTTGACCCGGGTATTCTCATATTAAGAGAAATAGAAAACAGTGTCAATGGGAAATATACCGTATATTTTTCTGGTTTTTCGGTAAAATGCAAGAGAAAGGCGGAAGGATACGATAAAGAAGTATAAATAATAAATAATATTAATTATATTAATTTTACTTATAAAGAAAGCTGTGGTAAACTAAAAAATGTACAAGGGAAAAATGTATATTCTTTTCCCAGCCGAAAGAGAACAGGAAAATGCCATGCCAGAAGAGGCAGAAAGGAGCCGACATGAACAGTGTAAAGCGTGTCTATGTTGAGAAAAAACCGGATTTTGCGGTAAAGGCAAATGAATTAAAGCATGAGATTGACAGTTATCTGGGAATCAAAGATGTGACGGGAGTGCGCGTCCTGATCCGTTATGATGTGGAAAATATTTCTGATGAGGTATTTGAAAAAGCATGTACCTGTGTATTTTCAGAACCTCCGGTAGATGTATTATTTAAAGAAACTTTTGAGATTGCAGAGGGAGCAAAAGTTTTTTCCGTGGAATACCTTCCCGGACAGTTTGACCAGAGAGCAGATTCTGCGGTACAGTGTATCCAGTTTTTAAAAGAGGATGAAAATCCCATAATCCGTTCCGCTACCACTTATGTGATCGAAGGAAAGGTATCAGAGGAAGAGCTGGAAGCAATAAAAAACCATTGCATCAACCCAGTGGATTCCAGAGAAGCAGAGGCAAAAAAACCGGAGACTCTGGTGACAAAATTTGAGGAACCGGCAGATGTGAAAATCTTTGAGGGATTCAAAGATATGGGAGAGGCAGCATTAAAGGAACTGTATGATTCCCTGAACCTTGCCATGACATTCAAAGATTTCCTGCATATTCAGAATTATTATAAAAACGAAGAAAAACGTGATCCGTCCATGACAGAAATCCGTGTACTGGATACTTACTGGTCTGATCACTGCCGTCATACTACTTTCTCCACAGAGTTAAAAAATGTGGAATTCGGAGAAGGGGACTACAAAGAACCTCTGGTAAAGACTTACGAGAAATACCTGGCTGACCGTCAGGTGATCTACAAAGACAGAGACGATAAATTCGTCTGCCTGATGGACCTTGCTTTAATGGCAATGAAGAAATTAAAAGCTGAGGGCAAACTTCAGGATCAGGAAGAATCCGATGAGATCAATGCCTGCTCCATTGTTGTTCCGGTAGATGTGGACGGAAAGGAAGAGGAGTGGCTGATCAACTTCAAAAATGAGACGCACAACCATCCGACAGAGATCGAACCTTTCGGCGGTGCGGCAACCTGTCTTGGAGGAGCGATCCGTGACCCGCTGTCAGGACGTACTTATGTTTATCAGGCAATGCGTGTCACAGGCGCGGCAGATCCTACTGTATCTGTAAAAGACACTATGAAAGGCAAACTGCCTCAGAAAAAGCTGGTGCGCGGCGCTGCTTCCGGTTATTCTTCCTATGGAAACCAGATCGGACTTGCTACGGGCTATGTAAAAGAAATCTACCATCCCAACTATGTGGCAAAACGTATGGAAATCGGAGCAGTTCTGGGTGCTGCGCCAAGACGTGCGGTAATCCGTGAAAACTCTGATCCGGGTGATATTATCATTCTGCTGGGCGGACGTACCGGAAGGGACGGCTGCGGCGGAGCTACCGGTTCTTCTAAAGTGCATACAGAGGAGTCCATTGAGACCTGCGGTGCAGAGGTACAGAAGGGAAATGCTCCTACTGAGAGAAAAATCCAGAGATTATTCAGAAGAGAAGAAGTCAGCAGGATCATCAAGAAATGTAATGACTTCGGTGCGGGCGGTGTTTCTGTTGCCATCGGAGAACTGGCAGCAGGACTGAAGATCGATCTAGATAAGGTTCCGAAAAAATATGCCGGCCTGGACGGAACAGAAATCGCGATCTCCGAATCACAGGAACGTATGGCAGTTGTCATTGATCCAAAAGATGTGGATACTTTCCTGGGATTTGCAAAGGAAGAAAACCTGGAGGCAGTTCCTGTGGCTGTGGTGACAGAGGAGCCCAGACTGGTGATGAACTGGAGAGGAAAGACCATTGTGAACTTATCCAGAGCGTTCCTTGATACCAACGGAGCACACCAGGAGACAGATGTGTTTGTAGAAGTTCCGCAAAAAGAGGGAAATACTCTTGACCGTGTGGAGAATATCGGCGATGTAAAAGAAAAATGGCTGAATACTTTATCCGACTTAAATGAATGCTCTCAGAAAGGACTCGTGGAAATGTTCGACGGTTCTATCGGAGCAGGAAGTGTGTTCATGCCTTACGGCGGAAAGTACCAGCTGACCGAGACACAGACCATGGTGGCAAAAGTTCCTGTATTAAATGGAAAAACAGAGACAGTTACCATGATGAGCTATGGATTTGATCCTTATGTGTCCAGCTGGAGCCCCTACCACGGCGCTGTCTATGCAGTGACTGAGTCTGTGGCAAGAATTGTGGCTGCGGGCGGAGACTACAGCAAGATCCGTTTTACTTTCCAGGAATATTTCAGAAGAATGACAGAAGATCCGCACCGCTGGAGCCAGCCTTTTGCAGCACTTCTGGGTGCTTATGCGGCGCAGCTGGGATTTGGGCTTCCTTCTATCGGAGGAAAGGATTCTATGTCCGGTACATTTAATGAAATCGATGTTCCGCCCACACTGGTTTCCTTTGCTGTGGATGTGGCAAAACAAAAAGATATTATTACACCGGAACTGAAAAAAGTCGGAAATAAACTGGTTTGGTTCCGTGCTCCCAAAGCAGAATACGATCTGCCCGATTTTGAAGCATTAAAAGTACAGTATGGAAAACTTCACGAAGATATCCAGGCAGGCAGAATCGTATCCGCTTATGCGCTGGACCGTCAGGGTATTGCCGCCGCTGTATCCAAGATGGCATTCGGAAATCAGATGGGTGTGAAGATTGAGCATAATGTAGATGAGAGAGACTTATTCTCACCGGGATTCGGCGACATCATCTGTGAAGTTGCAGACGGAAAAGTAGGAGAACTGGCAATTACTTATACTTTGATCGGTGAAGTGACAGATCGTGCAGCTCTGGAATATAAGAATATGTCCATCACTATGGCAGAGGCACTGGAGACCTGGAAAGCGCCTCTGGAAAAAGTATTTAAGACACGTTCCGGTTCTGATACCGATGATGTTACAAAGAACATGGATAAAGGGGTGTATGACACAAAAGACGTGCATATCTGCTCTCATAAGATCGCACAGCCTACAGTTTTCATTCCTGTATTCCCAGGTACCAACTGTGAGTACGACAGCACAAAAGCATTTGAGCGTGCGGGTGCCAAGGTGATCACCAAGGTATTCAAGAATCTGGATGCAGAAGACATCCGTGATTCTGTTGAGGTATTTGAAAAGGCAATCAACCAGGCGCAGATGATCATGTTCCCGGGAGGTTTCTCTGCAGGCGATGAACCAGATGGCTCCGCAAAATTCTTTGCAACGGCATTCCAGAATGCAAAGATCAAAGAAGCAGTTATGCGTCTGTTAAATGAAAGAGACGGTCTGGCTCTTGGTATCTGCAACGGATTCCAGGCACTGATCAAACTGGGACTGGTTCCCTATGGCGAGATCGTGGGACAGACGGAGAATTCACCGACTCTGACCTTTAATACCATCGGACGCCACATTTCCAAGATGGTCTACACAAAAGTAGTGACGAACAAATCTCCATGGCTTCAGATGGCAGAGTTGGGCAAGGTTTACACCAACCCGGCTTCTCACGGAGAGGGACGTTTCGTGGCAAATGAAGAATGGCTGAAGAAACTCTTTGAAAACGGTCAGGTGGCTACACAGTACTGTGATATCAATGGAAATATCACCATGGATGAAGAGTGGAATGTAAATGGTTCCTACTGCGCCATTGAAGGCATCACCAGCCCGGACGGACGTGTGCTGGGCAAGATGGCGCACTCTGAAAGAAGAGGAGACGGAGTGGCCGTAAATATTTACGGTGAACAGGATATCAAGATCTTTGAATCCGGAGTAAGCTATTTTAAATAATAAATGCTATATGGGGCTGCCGCACAGATGGCTTAGTGCGGCAGCCCTGCTACTTTTTATAGAGTGAAGATGAAAAAAGAATCTATTCATTTCTAACATTTTTGCAATATTGGCTTTTCATCTGGGCATGTACAGGGAAAAGGTATAAAATACTGATAAATACATGGAAACAGCATACAGATTTTGAAAAAGAAATCTGTCCGGCATGATAGTGCGGTGTCGGAGGAGATGTCCAAAGGCTGGAAAGAGAGGAGAGCAGAAATGAAGATTTTAATTGTGGAGGATGATCTCATCCTGGCACAGGAGATTTGCCGTTTATGCAGGAAATGGGGATTTGAGGCGGAATATCTGGAGGAATTCTCTGCGGTAGACCGGGAGTGGGACAAACGGCAGGCAGACCTGGTGCTGATGGATATCAACCTGCCTTCCTGTGATGGATTTTACTGGTGCAGGAAAATCCGGGAGATTTCCAATATACCAGTGCTTTTCCTTTCTAGCAGGGATCAGAACGGGGATAAGGTCATGGCAATGGTTTCCGGCGGGGACGATTATGTGGAAAAGCCTTTTGATCCGGAGCTGCTTCTGGTGAAGATCCGGGCACTTTTGCGGCGGGCTTATGAATATACCCAGAATGAAAGAGAATATATCGCGGAAGATCTGATTTATGACAGAAATCAGGGAACTCTGATTTATCAGGGAAAAACCATTGAAATGACAAAATCAGAAAATAAGATTATGGGAATGCTGACAGACCGGAAGGGGCAGGTGGTGGACCGGGAAAGTCTGATGCAGCATCTTTGGAGCACAGATGAATTTGTAACAGATGCTTCTCTGACCGTGCTGATTTCCAGGCTGAGGGCAAAAATCAGTGCTGCCGCCGGAGGAATGGAGGTGATCAGGACGAGGAAAGGAAAGGGATATTACCTGGAATGAAAGGATATTTCAAGAAGAGAGGAAAAATGTGGGTGTTTCTGTTTGGTTTTTGGATTTTTCTGAACTTCTACCTGGGATTTCTGTGTGCCTCCGCCTTATATTTTCAGGATATGGTTTATCTGAATCTGCTGCTGGTTCTCACTGGGACAGTCTGGGGAATTCTGGATTGGAGAAAATACAGGAAAGTACAGAAGTGGATCAGGGGAGAAAGAGAAATTTCCCTGAGGGAAATGTATGGACTCTTGGGAGAGGATGTTTCAGAATATTTGAAAGAATGGGAAGAAGAGAAAAGACAGGAACAGCTTTGCGACAGGGAGAGACTTGAGGAACTGGCGGATTACGTAGCCGGCTGGACGCATGAAGCAAAACTTCCCCTTGCATCTCTGAAGCTGATGAACAACAGAAATGAAAACCGCGAACTGCGTGAAAGTATGGGGAGCTGCATTGCCAGGCTGGAGATCCTGCTTCAGAATGTTCTTGCAGGAAGTAAGCTGCAGCGTCCGGAAAATGATGTGAGGTATGAGAAGATAAGTCTTGAGGAAGCAGTCAGAGCATCTGTGAGAAATCAGTCTTATTTTCTTATGCACCATAAATTTGAGATCCTTGTAGAATGCGGGGGAATCCAGGTATACAGTGATAAAAGATGGCTGGTATATCTTCTTGACCAGCTTACAGGGAATGCAGTGAAATATGGAAATAAAAAGCCGAAGCTTTGTTTTCGGGCAGAGAAAGAAAAGAGCGGGGCTGTACTCCTGACCGTGGAAGATAACGGAATCGGGATTTTAAAAGAGGATCTTCCCTATATTTTTGATAAGGGCTATGTGGGCAGCAGACACCGGAAAGGAGATTATCACTCTACGGGAATGGGACTGTATTTTGCAAAAAAGATCGCAGAACTATTGAATATCAACATGGAAGTCTGTTCAGAAGAGGGAAAAGGATCCAGGTTTGAACTGAGATTCCGGGATCTGTCGGAACATCTGCTTTTATCAGGAGAAAAGCAGACTCCTGAAAACAGGGGAGAAGAAACCTTGCAGAAATGTTAGAAAACAGAAAAAAGTGTTAGACAGACGAAAGGATTTTTACCTGGAGAATGTTTAAAATGGTCTTGTAAGAGAAAAGACATCGGTTTAAAAGGAGGTTTCATTACATGAATAAGATACTGGAAATCAGAAATCTTTCAAAAAGCTATGGCAGGAAAGGCTATAAGACCATGGTTCTTCAGGATATCAGCATGGATATTTACGAAGGAGATTTTATTGCAATTATGGGACCAAGCGGTTCTGGAAAGACGACACTGCTGAATCTTCTATCTACCCTGGATAAACCGGATCGTGGAGAGATCCTGCTGGAAGGGGATAATGTGATCAAGATGAAAAATAAAAAACTTTCCCTGATAAGAAGAGATAAAATCGGATTTATTTTTCAGGATTACAATCTCCTGGATAATATGACGCTTCAGGATAATATTGCCCTGCCTCTCACATTAAACGGAGTTTTTCCGGAAAAGACTATTCAGAAGGTGCAGGAAAAAGCAGTCCGTTTCGGGCTGGAAGCTCACCTGAAAAAATATCCTTATCAGCTTTCGGGAGGACAGAAACAAAGGGCTGCCAGTGCCCGGGCGCTGATCACAAACCCCAGGATCCTCTTTGCGGATGAACCTACCGGGGCACTTGATTCCCGCTCCAGCAGGGATTTGCTGTGCTGTCTGAAAGCGGCAAACGAGGAGGGCAGTGCAACCATTCTCATGGTTACGCATGATGTGTATACTGCGAGCTATGCAAAGCAGGTTTACTTCCTCAGAGACGGACAGATCCAGTGCAGGCTGAACCACAGGGGGAACAGAAAAGAATTTTATGAGGAGATCATGCAGATGCTGGCTTCTATGGGAGGTGAGCAGGAATGAGCTTATTTCGCCTTGCTTTGTCAAATTTTAAGAGGAGTGTGAGAGAATTCGGAATGCTGATCCTCTCCCTTACGGTTTCTGTGTGTGTTCTTTTTAATTTTCAAAATGTGATCTATGCGGATTCCATGGATGTTCTTTTGGAATTTAACAAAGATTACATTGACATGATCATGCAGGCAGCAACAGTGGTGTTTCTTTTTTTTTTATTTTTCTTTATCTGGTATGCCACCAATGTATTTTTAAACCAGAGGAAAAAAGAGATAGGAATTTATATTTTTATGGGACTGGACAATGGCAGAATAGGGAGGATGTATGCCTTGGAATCTATTCTGATCGGAAGTTTTTCTCTGGCGGCAGGACTTTTCTGCGGGATTGTTTTTTCCAAATTTTTTCAGATGCTGCTGCTGAAGCTGTCAGAGATCAGTGTGGATATCCAGTTTTCGTTTTCCTGGAAACCACTGGTGGTTCCGTCTGTGACCTTTGCAGTGATTTACGGATTTATGACCATGAAAGGCTGCTATACACTGAAAACAAGCAGTGTACTGAATCTGCTCTCCGGTTCCAGACAAAAGGAGATCAAACCGGAGAAAAAGCTGGTGACTGCATTTCGGATTATCACGGGAATCGGAATCCTGGGGGCAGGATATGGATTCGCCTGGCATACAGAAGGTCTGGATGCGCTGAATCATGCGCTCATTGCAGTGGTTCTGGTGATCGCAGGTGTTTATCTCCTGTATTCTGGTTTCATTCCCGCAATTCTTCGGGCACTTACCCGGAATAAGAATTATCTCTATAAAAGAGAGCGGAATCTATGGGTGAACAGCCTGGCATTTCGGATTAAGAAAAATTACAGGACGTATGCCATGGTGACGGTACTGATGATCTGTGCCGTGACAGTCATGGCTATCTCCATTGCCATGAAACAGAGATACGAAAAGATCAATTATTTCGGGCAGGTATATTCCTGCCAGGTCATCAGCAATGAATCTCTGAACGGGGAAGAGATTGCGGAGGGGATCGGACAGGAAAATCAGGTGGAATACTGGAATGAAGTTTCCTGTCTGGTACTTTCACCCGAGCTTTTGCACACGCCGTATCAGGAATGGGTTTATATGGCAGCGCCGTATTCTCAGGTAAAAGAGGCTGCTGAGAGGGCGGGACTGGAATTTGAGTACAAAGAGTTAAAAGACAGCCAGGTGATCCAGCTTTCCCACGAAATCCTTCTGAGTCTGGCAGGCAATGACTGGGACAGAGAAGTGGAGATAGGCCAGGAGACTTATCAGGTCATTGCAGAGGATAAGACACCTTATCTGGGAAACATGCAGAATCAGGCGACGATTTATATTGTCAGCGACGGGCTGTATGAAAAATTGGAATCAGAAGCAGCCGGAGGTATGAATTATTATCTGTATAATTACAGAATCCAGGATCCGGAAAACCTGGATGCATCCAAAGAATACCTGGGTTCCCTTTCACAAACAGAGGAAGAAGGAGAAAAATTTGTGGGAGTGATGTATTCCCAGTCTGAACAAAAGGATGACAGCTGGATCAGGATCATGTATTCCCTGTGCCTGTTCATGTTTGCCACATTGATGCTGGCATGCGGAACTATCATTTTTATGAAGGTGAGCAATGATGTATATGAAGATAAGGAGAGATACAGGGTCCTGGAGAAGCTGGGGATTCCAAGAGAAGTTCTGTGCCGTTCTGTGAGAAAGGAGATCAGTTTTGCATATTACTGTCCATTTCTGCTGATGTGCGTCACTTCTTTTTTCTCTGTCCATGCGCTGGGAAATGTGATGCAGGAAGACCTGCTCCGGGTGAATCTGTGGAGTGCGGCAGCAATTCTGGGGGTGTTTACAGTAATCTGTCTTCTGTCTGTGAAAGGTGCACAGAGAAGATTGTTCATGCCGGGGAAATAGCCCTGGGGAAAAGCCTTATAGAGACTGTAAATGAAATACAGTTTTCTATAAGGCTTTTTTTGTGGAAAGTCAGGCAGGAAAATCTGGGATAGTAAAGGATTTTCTGTGGCTGGACGGTTTTGCGCAGGTGTCCCTTTTGGCAATATAGAAAGGAAGCACTATTTTCATAGGGAGTTTATGTCCTCCGCTGATCCGGTCAACTAAAATTTTTGCTGCTGTACGCCCCATCTCTTCTGTGGGAATATGTACGGTAGTAAGCATGGGCGAAAGGTATTGTGCGGTTTCTATATCATCAACACCTATAATGGAGATGTCTTCGGGAATCCGGTATCCCCGTTCTCTCAGTGCCTTAATAGCGCCTATGGCAGTGTTATCATTAGCACAGAAAATGGCGGTGATATCTGATTTTGCGTTCATAAGATGATAGGCACCCTGATAGCCGCCCTCATGGGAAAGTTTTACATTGGCTGTATTTTTCTGCAGGAAAGGCAGCCCTAACTTTTCCAGGGATTCTTTAAACGCAGTATAGCGCACTTCATTGCTCTGCTCTCCGATATATCCGATTTTTGTATGACCAAGCTCATGCAGATAAGATACGGCGCTGAAAGTAATGTCCCGCCCCTCACAGACAACCTGATCGTATTTTGTTCCCATGGGATTTAAACCGGCATAGACAACATGTTTGTAATGTTCTGTGAAAAAACGGAGCATTTGGTTGTCATAACGACCCAAAATTACAGCGCCGTCTACCGGTACTGCTACAATTCTTGCCACAATTTCGGGGTTGGCGATATCTAGGGCTGTGAAAGAATGTTTCATAAAAAAGTTGCTCTTGAAGGCTTCCTGCTCGATAGCTTTTGCGATATGGGAGAAGAACAGATCAGAGACTGCAACATCTCCTCTGGCATAAAAACAGGCAATGGTTTTAGAAACTGTCTCCGGTACAGGAGCGTTTGCTCCGAGTTTCAGCGCTCTTGCCGTGCTGTTGGGCGTATAGCCGCTTTTTCTTACGATTTCCCATATACGTTCCTGAACCTGGGGGCTTGCAGCTTTTGTGTTTTTTTGATTAATGACTCGGGAAACCGTAGAGATGGATACGTTGGCTTCTTTGGCAATTTCTTTTAAAGTCATATTCAAACCTCACAGTATAATGGTTAATAGTTAGTTATATTATAACTGAAATGACGAAAGAGAGCAAGCTGAGTTAGGATAACGTTTGCGTAATTAGAACACAAAAATGAGGAATAAACAACGAAAGTTTGTTGAAAATGGTGATAAAGTTATCATATAATTTGAGTATCAAATAGCAAAGCAACAACTAGAGAAAGGATGGAAAGACAAATGAAACATACATACTATGACTACAGTAAAGAGGAACTTTTGAATCATGGCTCTAAAATTCCGGTGATTGTTATGGAAGACAATGACGCCGTGTTTCAGTCCATGGCCCGGGAGATGGCAGAAGAAATTAAAAAGAATAATTTCCGGGGCAGACGGACTGTCTTCATTTGTCCGGTAGGTCCTGTAGGGCAGTATCCTTATTTTGTCAATCTGGTAAATCAGGATGGAATTTCTCTAAAAAATGTATGGTTTATCAATATGGATGAATACTTGGATGACGACAAAAAATGGGTAGATACAGATCACCCGTTAAGCTTCCGCGGATTTATGCAGAAGAATGTATACGGAAAAATAAAAGAAGAACTTCTTATGCCCGAAGAACAGAGAGTATTCCCTGATCCTCAGAATCTGGAGTATATTCCACAGCTGATTGAAAAACTCGGAGGCGTGGATATCTGCTTCGGAGGTATCGGGATCAATGGTCATGTAGCGTTCAATGAAGCAGATCCCAGTCTCACAAAAGAAGAATTTTTGAATCAAAAGACAAGAGTTCTTGAGATCACAAAAGAAACAAGAACTGCCAATGCCATAGGGGACTTCAACGGAGCATTGGAGGATATGCCCCGCTATTGCGTTACCGTCGGTATGCATGAAATCTCAAATGCCAGAAAGATAAGGCTTGGCTGTTTCAGAAACTGGCACAGAGCAGTTGTCAGAAGAGCTGCATACGGAGAAGCTTCCTCAGATTTTCCGGTTTCCCTGCTGACAGGGCATCCGGATATTAATCTGAGGATTACAGAGTTTGTAGCCGGACTGGAGGGATAGGATTGAGAACCTGGATTACGGGAGGATTTGTTTACAGACTCGAGAAAAAGCGCATGGAAAGAAAAGATATGTGTATGGAGGATGGTAAAATTGCCGGTTTTTTCTCTCCGGGTGAAGGAAACAGGGAAGGTAAGATCTATGACGTCCAAGGAAAATATGTGGTTCCGGGTTTTGTAGATCTGCATACCCACGGAGGCTGCGGCGCAGATGTCAATGCTGCTTCCAAGGAAGATTTTCAACGGATCGGGCATTTCTTTGCAGGGCAGGGAACGACTACATGGCTGTGTTCCATCCTGACAGATACAGAAGAACAGACAATATCCTGCATCAAAGAAGCGGTTGCCCACAAAAAAGAAAGCAAAAATTGTGCAAATCTGCTCGGGATTCATCTGGAAGGTCCTTTCCTGTCCAGCAAATATAAAGGAGCGATGCCGGAACATCTTCTGAGAAAACCGGATATCAGTCTGCTGGAGAGATACCAGAGGGAAGCGGAAGGAAACATACGTTATATAACTGTATCACCGGAAGTGGAAGGCATTCCTCAGGCAATCTCTCAGATCCGGAAAATGGGGATTACAGTTGCTATAGGACATTCGGGGGCAGATTATGAAACTTCATGGGAGTGTATCAAACAGGGGGCAAAGGTCTGTACACATACGTTCAATGCTATGGGATTGTTCCATCAGCACCAGCCGGGGCTCATGGGAGCCGTGCTGGAATCCAATATCTACTGCGAGGCAATCTGCGATGGGAGACATCTGCACCCGGGCACGGTAAGAATGCTTTTAAAGGTGAAAGGATATGACCGGGTGGCAGCAGTTACGGATTCTATAATGGCAGCAGGCCTTCCTGACGGAGAATATAAACTGGGTGTCAATGAGGTAACAGTGGAAAATGGAGATGCGAAATTAAGATCAACGGGTGTCAGAGCCGGAAGTACACTTACAACAGGACAGGCTCTAAAAAACCTCATAAAATTTACTGGAAAAGGGCTGGAGGATATTCTTCCGCTTCTGACCATAAATCCGGCGAAGATTATAGGGGAAGACAGGCAGATCGGAAGTCTGGAAGAAGGAAAAGATGCAGATGTAGTGATCCTGGATCAGAAATATAACGTGACAGATACTTTTGTAAAGGGAAATAGGATTCAAAAGGAGGGAGAACAAATATGCCTTTAATACCATTAAGACCATTACTGGAAACTGTAGACAAGTATCATTTTGCTCAGGGAGCATTTAATGTCAATGCAGCAGCTCAGGCAAAAGCAGCCATTGAAGTACATGAAATGTTTCGCTCTCCGGCGATATTACAAGGGGCGGATCTGGCAAATGCTTTTATGGGAGGGCGCACGGATTTTCAGAATGCCACCCTGGAGGATAAAAAAGCCGGAGCCAGGAATATTGCGGCTGCTGTGAAAAAATTCGCAGAAAATTCACCTATACCAGTTGTATTGCATCTGGATCACGGTAAAAATTTTGATTCCTGCAAGGCTGCTATAGAGGGTGGATATACTTCCGTGATGATTGACGGATCCTCCCTTTCTTTTGAGGAAAATCTGGAACTTACCAGAGAAGTAGTAAAGTATGCCCATGCGCGGGGTGTTTCTGTAGAAGGAGAGCTGGGAGTTCTGGCAGGAGTGGAAGATCATGTATTTTCTGAAATCTCTACTTATACTAATCCGCTAAAAGCTGTGGAATTTTTTAAGAAAACAGGCTGCGATGCACTGGCAATCTCCTATGGGACCATGCACGGAGCTTCGAAGGGAAAAAATGTAAAGCTGAGAAAAGAAATTGCCACTGCCATTAAAGAGTGCATGATGCATGAGCATATTTTTGGAGTGCTGGTATCCCATGGATCCTCTACGGTCCCGAAATATATTGTGGATGAGATCAATGATCTGGGAGGAAATATACAGAATGCACACGGGATACCGATAGAGGAGCTAAAAGCAGCAATTCCCTGCGGAATTGGGAAAATCAATGTGGATACCGATATCCGGCTGGCTGTAACACGGAATATGAGGGAATATTTTTACTGCAATCCGGAGAAGAGGACCAGTCCTTCTGTCGGAGGTGTATACAAACTGCTGGAAGAGAAAAAGGACCAGTTCGATCCAAGAATGTTTCTTCCGCCTATTATGGATACCGTTATGTACGGGAATATACCGGATGAGGATACCGCCCAGCTGGTAGAAGTAATTGAAAAAGGGGTTAAGGAAGTGATCGGAACCCTGATTGTAGAATTTGGATCTTATGGAAAGGCACCTCTTGTCGAGCAGGTATCTTTAGAAGCGATGGCAGAAAGGTATAAAAGTTAAAGAGTGAAAATAAGAAAATTTGTTATTTGGAGGAATATTCGTTTTACGGTTCAAAGTGGTTGGCAAAGATTTTGTAATCTTTGAGAAAGGGGAAAGAAAAGCTGGAATTATGGCGGGAAATTTATTGATTGTGCATGGAGGCGGACCTACAGCAGTGCTTAATGCTTCCTTGTATGGAGCAATAAAGGAAGCAAAAAAGTCAGAAAAAATTGAACATATTTACGGTGCTGATAGTGGGACGGGAGGTTTTTTAAAGAAAAAATTTATTGAGCTGGAAAAAATTCCGGAAGAAAGACTGGAGCTCCTTTTACAGACACCGGGAACAGCAATCGGTACGTCAAGAGATCCAGTTCAGCAGGCAGATTATGAAAAAATGGCAGATATACTGAAAGCAGAGCAAATTAAGTATGTACTGTTTAATGGCGGAAACGGAACTATGGATACCTGCGGAAAACTTCATGAGATTTGTTCCAAAAGAAAACAGGATGTAGGTGTTATAGGGATACCAAAAACTACGGACAATGATATAGCAGTGACGGACCACAGTCCCGGATTCGGCAGTGCGGCCCGTTATATTGCAGCATGTACTCAGGAACTTTGTGCAGATGTAAGGTCTCTTCCCATTCACGTATCCGTGCTGGAAGCATCAGGAAGAAATGCAGGATGGATCACAGCCGCAAGTGCATTGGCTGGTGATAAAGGATATGGTCCTGATTTGATTTATCTTCCGGAGCGTGCTTTTGACCAGGAAAAATTTATTTCTGATGTAGAAAAACTTTTAAAAAGGAAGAGCGGCATAGTGGTTGTCGTAAGCGAGGGACTGGTGGATAGGGAAGGCAAACCAGTGGTAAAACCAGTCTTTAAGACGGAGCGTGCAACATATTTTGGAGATGTGAGCACGTATCTGTCAAATCTCGTAATTCAAAAATTGGGTTATAAGGCAAGAGGAGAAAAACCGGGATTATTAGGCAGAGCATCTATAGGAATGCAAAGTGCAGTGGATCTTGAAGAAGCGATAAGAGCGGGACAGGAGGCATGCAGGGCAGTTTTGTCCGGGGAGTCCGGAAAAATGGTAGCTTTTCGCAGAGTTTCCTCCAAGCCTTATAAAATAGAAATATTTTTGGAAGATATCCATGAAGTCATGATGTATGAGAAAAAAATGCCTGATGATTTTATTAATGCGGAAGGCAATGGCGTAACTGAAAGCTTTATGGAATGGTGCAGACCACTGATCGGAGAAGAGCTCCCGGAAATGATTTCTTTCAATACGGAGGAGGCGGGAAGAAAATGAAACATATATATCTGAATTTAAAAAGATTTGATATACCGGTTCTGCTGGGAGGCGTGAACAGTATTGCCCAGATGAAAGACTGGGGCAGTTTTATTATAAAAAATACTCAGGATACCCTGAAGATGTATTCGAAAGAAGAAGTGGAGTTTGCCATGTTTTTTCCGGAACTCCATCTTTTAAAGGCTTTGGAAGCTAGGTCAGAGGACAGTCCCATTGAGATAGGATGCCAGGGAGTTTTCTGGGAGGATGTAGAGCCGGGAGGCAATTTTGGAGCCTTTACTACAGACCGTCCTGCAGCTGCTATGAAGGCAGCAGGATGTGAAGTGGTTCTGATCGGCCATTGTGAGGAAAGAAATCATATTAATGGAATTTTAAATCGGGCAGGATGCGGAAACACAAAAGCTGCCAGTCGAATTTTAAACGAGGAAATAAAGACTGCGGTTAAGAGGGGGCTGAAAGTACTTTACTGTATAGGAGAAAAAAGTGAGGAACAGGAACAGTGGCAGGAGACGCTGGGAGAACAGCTGGAAATAGGACTCAAGGATGTGGACCGCTCTGAAGTAATCATTGCCTACGAGCCTGTATGGTCCATAGGACCGGGAAAAATACCGGCAGATAAAGAATATATAACAAAAATTGCCGGATTTATCAAGAAACAGACACATGGTATGGAGGTTGTTTACGGAGGCGGATTAAAAAAAGAGAATGCGGCTATGCTGTCATCTATACCGGAAATCGATGGTGGACTGATCGCCCTTACCAGGTTTGGGGGAGAGATTGGATTCTATCCTGAAGAGTACCTCGAAATTATATCTTTATATCTTGGGTAATGGGAATTTAGAATAAACATGGAGATATAAAACCATAAATGGAGGAAAAGTATGAAATTAGAATTTGAATACGGACATGGCACTATGGAAGCAGTTCTTCCTGACAGTACAGATATTTTTATACCAGGAGAGACCGTGAAAGATCCTGTATACATTCCGGAAGATAAATTGAAGGAGGCTTATCTGGAAAGCCTTGCCCATCCCATCGGAATGCCATCTCTGACAGAACTTGCTCATAAAGGCAGCAAGGTAGCATTTGTTGTACCCGACAGAGTGAAAGGAGGAGAGCAGCCTACCAGTCACAGAAAACTGAGTATTAAATATATTTTGGAAGAGCTGTATACGGCAGGTGTAGAAAAAAAGGATATTTTATTTATTATTTCTAATGGCCTGCATCCAAGAAGCAGGGAGTCGGATGCAAGGGCAATTTTTGGGGAAGAATTGTTTTCTGAATTTTGGCATACAGGACAGATCATCAGTCACGACAGCGAGGATCCGGAACATATGGTGGATTTGGGTGTTACCAAAAGAGGAGATCCGGTTTATATGAATAAATATGTTTTTGAAAGTGACATCCCTATCTTGATCGGACATGTACAGGGAAATCCCTACGGCGGCTATTCCGGAGGATACAAGCACAGCGCCACAGGTATTACCAACTGGAAAAGTATTGCCAGCCATCATGTCCCTGCTGTCATGCACAGAAAGGATTTCACACCTGTAAACGGAGGAAGCCTCATGAGAACAAAGTTTGACGAAATTTCCATGCATATGGAAGAAAAAATGGGGCATCCGTTTTTCTGCTGTGATGCAGTTCTGGACACAGATTCCAGACAAATCGCCATTTTTTCGGGATATGCAAAGGAAATGATGCCGGAAAGCTGGAAAGTGGCGGATAAGAGGACTTACGTACACTGGGCTGAAAAGAAATATGATGTACTGGTTTTTGGAATGCCCCAAAAATTCCATTACGGGGACGGGATGGGAACAAATCCTATTATGATGATGCAGGCACTGAGCGCACAGGTACTGCGTTATAAAAGAGTTATGAGTGAACGCTGTGTCATTATCTGTTCGTCCTTATGCAATGGTTTTTTTCATGATGAGCTGTGGCCGTATTTGAGGGAAATGTATGAAGTGTTCCAGCATGATTATATGAACACTCTGCCGGACATGAATCGGTATGGGGAATATTTTGCAACTAATGAAGAATATATCAGAAAATATCGGTTTACCAATGCATTTCACCCATTCCATGGGTTCAGCATGATTTCCTGTGGACATATTGCTGAGATGAATACCAGTGCAATCTATATCGTAGGTGCGCAGGAACCGGGACTGGCAAGAGGAATGGGGCTTAAAACAAGAGCCAGTTTTGAAGAGGCACTGGAAGATGCAGAAAAAAAATTTGTGGGAGAAAATCCAAATATTCTTGCGCTTCCCATGACTTTTAAAAAGGCAGCAGTGCATCTATGTATGAAGAATCCTCAGGATGACTGCATGGATGCATATGGACACTGCCATCCGTGTTTGGGATAAAAGTACTGCCGGAAATGGAACGGATCAATGGACATTATACTGGCGAGCTGTTTTGCCGGTATCGTTGTGTATGAGAATTGGGACAGGGCATAATCAAAATTAAAATTGTGCTCTGTTCCTTTTGTTTGAATAATCAGATAAAAAATAATATTGACAAATATTTTGTTTTTTATATACTTTAATGTATATGGGAATAAAAGTTGAAATCTATATTATCTGCTAAAAGATATGTTATGAATGGTTGGTCGGAGAATTTCTATGTTATTTTTAGTTTTAATGCTTTTTTTGATCTCTTCCATTATTCTTGTAGCTGTGAACCGGGATAAGAAAGCCTGGTATATGTTGATGCTTTGCATTACATTTTTGCTGATGTTTTCGGGAATTATTATTTACTTTGCCAAAATCGGAGGACTGACGTCAGAACAAAGACGCTTCTTTTTTCTTGATAACCGGATACAGCAGTATATTTCATATTTAAACATTTCTTTACCTAAAATCGGGTATATGATTGCTATCGGGAGATATCTTTTTCCTCTTATTCTGTTTCTTTTGGCATGGGAATATAATACGGGTGCATCCATATCAAAATATAGAAAATATCGGATGCTTGCCTGTCTCCTGCCAGGAATCAGTCTGGCAGTCTATTATCCTTCCATATTTTACCAGCTATTTCCGGCGAATTCTAATAATCAGAAACTTTTGATTTTTTTTATGCTGGGATGGATCTTTTTCTATATATTGATTTCCGCAGGCTTGCTGCTGCAGGAATATTTCTGCGCAACGATTCGTTTTTCGAAAAAAATGTTCCGTAATATTATCATTTTCTTGTTCAGTGTAGTTTTTGTATATTTTTCTTATGCGATTCAAGACCCGGTACAGGTTTACCGGATGTATTCTATACAATACAGCAGTTTTTATGCTACGACTTACCTGAGTCTGATTTCTAATGTCCGTGCGTGGTATGTTATCACGATTATGTCTGTCGTTTTAATAGCAGTGGGTGCTTGGAATATACGAAAATATGGCAAGCTGAAATTCGATGAGAAAAAAGGAGAACTGAGACTGGAAAAAAAGATCAGAGACGCTCATACAGCGGTTCCTGTTTTTGTCCACAGTATAAAAAATCAAATCCTGGCTGAAAGAGTTATACAAAAACGGCTGGCAGCAGCCCTTCAGGAAGAATCTTTAGACAAAGAATATCTGAACTGTATGCTGAGACAGCTAAACGCAATGAATCAGAGTATGCTGGAACGTATGGAAGAATTGTACAGAAGTGTTAAAACAAGATATATTCATCTGGTTCCGACATCTCCGGAAGATATATTAAAAACGGCGGACAGCAGATTTCACCAGAAATATCCGGAAGGCAGGGTAGAATATCAATGTGAGGAAGGGTACTTAGTACTGGCAGACAAAGAGTATCTGGGAGAGGCAGTGGGGAATTTGCTGACAAATGCATATGAGGCAGGGATACAGGGGCAGGCTGTTTCTATTCAGTGCACCGTAAAGGCCGAGAAATTGTATCTGCTTATTCATATTAAAGATAATGGAAGAGGGATTGAAAAAGATCAGTGCAGAAAAATATTTGAACCTTTTTACACCAGTAAAAATACAAATTATAATTGGGGAATGGGCCTTGCTTATGTCATGCAGACAGTAAAAGAACATCTCGGGATGATACAGGTGGAAAGTATCCCCGGAAAAGGCACGGACTTTTACCTTTATATTCCAATTTACAGGGAGCATAAGAGGAAAGAATCGAGGTGACCGGTTATGATTCGCATATTTATAGCAGATGATTTTCAGATTTTAGTGGAAGATTTGGAAGAAATGATCAAGGAACAGGAAGATATGTGCGTGACAGGCACTGCCTGCAGCGGCAGAGAGGCTTTGGAAAAACTGCAGTCCGCCCAGTGTGATATTGTTCTTATGGATATTGAAATGGAGGAGATGAATACAGGCATCCTCGTCACCGAAAAGCTGAAGGAAATCAGGCCGGAACTGAAAATTATTTTTCTGACAGCACATGAAACGGATCAGATTATAATTACTGCCATGGGAGCAGGAGCGGTTGATTATATTGTCAAAGGAATTTCAGAGGAGGAAGTCCTGCTCCATATCAGGGCGGCGTACGACGGGAAAACTCTGTTGGACAATAAAGTTCAGAAGGTTGTTTTAAAAGAATACACGAGAGCCAGGAGATCCGAGCAAAGCCTTTTGTATTTTGTTAATAATCTTTCTGCCTTGACGGCAGCAGAGAGAGAACTGGTAAAACTTTTGCTGGATGGAAAAAAAGTATCAGAAATTGCGGCGATCCGATGTGTGGAGATGGTGACAGTTAAGACACAGATCAAAGGGCTGCTGAGAAAATTTAAATGTTCCAGAACAAAAGAAATTGTAAAAATGATCCATGAGCTGAAGCTGGAACATTTATTTTAAAAAGCAGACGGCATACTTTGCGAACTGCCTATTGTCATGAATAAGAACTGCGGTATGGAGAAAACGAAAAGATTTTCCTGATACCGCAGCCTTTTATTTTTTTGAACAATTTCCTGAAAATCTGATATTGAAAATCCATATTTTTTCAGAAAAAAGTATGAAAAAAATTCATACTGTTAAAAAAAAATGAAAATGATATGATGATGTCAAATAAAACAAGGGGGTAACCAACATGATGAAAAAAAAGAAAGGAAAAATCGCTCAGGTTCCGTCATGGCTGTGGATGTGTTTATCTTTGCTGGCAGCAATGGCACTGTGGATACTTATTGCAACTTCAGAAGCAGGCGGGGTTATTTTTGCCGAGCCATGGGAAGTTGTCCAGACAGCAGTAGATAAGATCAGAGATGGGACACTCTGGGGACATGTAGGAATCAGTTTGTTCAGGGTACTGACAGGATTTTGTATAGGTTTTATTTTGTCTATACCAATCGCAATCCTTATGGGATGGTACACTCCTTTCAGAAAGATTGTAGAACCGTGGATACAGTTTGTACGCAATATTCCGCCTCTGGCATACATTCCACTGGTCATTACCGGAGCAGGTGTGGGGGAAAAAGCAAAAGTCATCGTAATTTTTATCGCATCTTTTCTGGTTATGGTGGTAACGATTTATCAGGGTGTCTGTAACGTAGATACAACTTTAATTAAGGCCGCGAAAGTATTGGGAGCTGGGAGCAAAGATATTTTTTTCCAGATAGTCATACCAGCCTCCACCCCATTTATTCTGGTAGGTGCAAGATTAGGACTGTCAGCATCTCTTACCACATTGATTGCCGCAGAATTGACAGGCGCGTCCAAGGGACTTGGTATGATGATTCAAAAAGCCCAGGGATATTATGATATGTCTACGGTTCTTTTGGGAATTATTATTATCGGAGTGATCGGACTGGTCATGGAAAAATTTATCCGGTTCTTAGAGAGGAGGCTTACAGGATGGCAGGAAACAACAGGCGCACAGTGATAAAGATTGATAATGTAAATAAAAAATATCAGACACGAAAAGGTGAAGTCCTGGCTTTAAGCAATGTAAATATGGAGATTAAAGAAAATGAATTTATCTGCGTAGTTGGTCCATCAGGGTGCGGAAAATCTACACTGCTCAACATGATCGCAGGTCTGCTGGAACCTACAGAAGGACATATCTATGTAAACGATAAAGAAGTAGAAGGCACAGGACCGGAACGGGGTGTGGTTTTTCAGCAGTATGCTTTATTCCCCTGGCTTACAGTTCTGAAAAATGTGGAGTATGCTCCGAAACTCCAGGGACTTCGTGGAAAAGCTCTTGAAGAAGAGGCTATGAAATATTTGAAAATGGTAGAATTGGAGCAGTTTGCATCATCCTATCCAAAGGAACTTTCAGGAGGTATGAAGCAAAGAGTAGCTATTGCCAGGGCTTACGCGGCAAAGCCTCAGGTTCTTTTAATGGATGAACCATTTGGAGCTTTGGATGCCCAGACCAGGACACAGCTTCAGTCGGAATTGATTGAAACCTGGGAAAAAGAACAGAAAACCTGTTTTTTTATTACCCATGATGTAGAAGAAGCCATTATTTTAGCTACGAAAGTAGTGATAATGAGTGCCAGACCGGGAAGAATAAAAGAAATTGTGGATGTTGATATTCCTTACCCAAGAACACAGGAAACAAAAATGTCCCCGCGATTTCTGGAAATCAAAAATCATATCTGGTCGGAAGTATATAAAGAGTATCTGGAAGTAAGAAAGTGAAAAAGGAGGAATCTGAATGAGGAAAAAAATGTACGGACTGATTTCAGCGATTGTTGCGGCAGCGGTTATCATGACCGGATGCGGAGGCGGAGATCAGGAATCGGAGACACAGGAGAAGACAGAAACTACAGAAAGCACAAAGGAGGAAACCTTTGAGACAGCCAAGATAAAAGCCGGTTATATGCCAAATTTAGGAAGTGCAGCTTTATATGTTACAGCGGAAAAGATGGGATACTTTGAAGAGATGGGACTGGAAGTGGAAACTATAGAATTTCAGTCGGGTCCGCCGGAGATTGCAGCTATGGCTTCCGGAGATATCCAGATCTGTCAGATTGGTCATGGAGCCCATGCGCTGTGTGCTGAAGGCCAGGCTGAGATTTTCCAGATTGTAAGTACCAGTTTAGCGGATGCAATCATAGGAAACAAAGAAAAAGGTGTAAGCAGCATAGAAGATTTAAAAGGAAAACGGGTAGCTACAAGCGCGGGAACATCAGCAGAAGCAATTTTCAATATTGCTCTTGAAGAAGCAGGACTCAGTACAGATGATGTGGAGACTGTGGAAATGGACACCAACGGTATGGTATCTGCAATGGTCAGCGGAAGTGTGGATGCCTGTGCAACCTGGGCGCCTAATAATAAAGTCATCGAGAATCAGCTGGGAGACAATGCAGTAGTACTTGCCACAAATGAAGACTATGTGGACAAGGTCACATTTCCGGACAGTTTTGCCACAACAAAGGAATACGCAGAAGAAAATCACGACGTACTTGTTCGTTTTACCAGAGCGATTCAGAAAGCTATGGATTACAGAGCAGAAAACATTGAAGAAGTTGCCAGGTGGACAGCCCAGGCCTGCGAAGCCGATGAACAGACAATGCTGGATACCATTGATACAGGAAACTGGATTACTTCTGAATTTGTCGCTCAGGGATTAAGCGATGGAACGATTAAGAAATATTATGAAAATCAGCAAAAAGTATTTATAGATTCCGGAAGACTGACAGAAGAAGTGCCTGTGGATGATTACGTACTTTTTGATATTATGCAGGAAGCATATGACGCAAATCAGGAAAACTAAAAAGTGGATAGGAGGATAAAAAAATGCAGAAATTTGGAATTATCGGAATGGGAATCCGGGGAAAAATGTATGCCAGTGTGATCAGTCAGAATCCTAATGCAGAGGTGAGAGCCATCTGTGATACCAACGAAGCGGTATTGAAGGAAATGTCAGAAAAGTATGGGGCAGAAGCCTATACAGATTTTCACGATATGATCGACAGAGGGGATATTAATGTAGTAATCGTAGCAACACCTGACTTTATGCACAGAGAAGCTGTACTGTACGCAGCCAGCCATAAACTTAACATGATGGTGGAAAAACCTTTTTCTACATCCGTGGAAGAATGCAGGGAGATGACAGATGTAATCAGAGAAAATGGGGTGAAATGTCTGGTTGCTTTTGAAAATCGCTGGAGCCTTCCTTTCATCAACACGAAAGCTATGATCGATGCAGGGGATGTAGGGAATATTTTGAATATTTATGCACTTCTCAATGATACAGAATATGTGCCTAAGGAAATGCTTCCCTGGGCAGGAAAATCTACTCCGGCATGGTTTTTATTCCCGCATATCATTGATATGGCATCCTGGTATACGGGGAAAGAAGTAAAAAGAGTTTATGCCACCGGTGTAAAAAAGAAACTGGCTGCAGAGGATATTGATACATATGATTCTGTGGAGGCAATTTTAACTTACAAAGACGGAACATCAGGAGTATTTACAACAACATGGGTACTGCCTGAATCCTATCCTGTAGTGGCAGACCAGAAAATGATGATTGTAGGAGAAAAAAGCAGCATCAGTATTGATCTGTGTGAACAGATGGTGAAAATGGCGTCACCGGACAAGTTTCAGAATCCCAGAATTTTAGGAACACCGGTAAATGGTCATTTAAATGCGCCGCCGGCTCACATGCTCAACGGCTATATTGATGTTCTGGAAAATGACGGAGAACCTTTGGCAACAGAAGAAGACGGGCTGAGGAATACAATTATCATTGCAGCGATCCACGAGTCGATCAGAACAGGAATGCCTGTAGATATTGAAGAATAATGGAGTAAAGAAAAAATATGTATAAAATAGAAAGAGTCCATGACAAATATGGATATCCCGTATATAGAATATGCAGCGAAGAGACAGACAGCGCTGCAGAAATCAATGACCAAAGAGGTGGAATCCTTACTCAGCTTTCCCTGCAGGGGCAACAACTCCTGCATCTGGACGGCGAGATTTATAAAGACAAGACGAAATATATCCGAGGCGGAGTACCTATTTTATTCCCCTGTACAGGGAAGCTGAGCGAGGATACTTACATGGTGGATGGAGAGAAATATCATCTTCCCATCCATGGGTTAGCCAGAAATTTTCCCTGGAAGCTGACAGAGAAGAACGAAGAGAGAGGAGAGCTGGTTCTGGAGCTGAACAGCACGGAGGAAACGTTAAAACAGTATCCTTTTGAATTTTGTCTGCGATTTACCTATATCTTAAGGAAAGATTCGCTGAAGATTTTACAGGAGTATAAAAATTTGTCAGGAAAGGCAATGCCGTTCAGCGCCGGTTTTCATCCTTATTTTAAAATACCGGAACAGGTAAGCGTACATATTCATGCCTCTCAGGCACTGAATACTATTTCCAATGAAACCGTAAATTGCCCAGATAAAATTCCTGACGGAGAAGCCGAAGCAGGCTATTTGGTTCTGGATAATCAGGAGAGCGTCATCCGGGCGGATTTTGGGGAATATAAACTTACTCTATCCTTTGATGAGGTGTTCCCATACCAATTGATCTGGTATGTAAAAGCAGAGAAATTTATCTGCCTGGAGCCCTGGACAGGGAAACCGGATGCTCTGAATACCAAAGAAAACCTGCTTTGGGTCCAGCCCGGAGAAACTTTGAACACCTGGATTGAAATAAAGCTGGAAAAGTGACAGACAAAGAGCAAAATATAAGAACGCTCCTTCTGAGAAGTTTTAACTTTCAGAAAGAGCGTTCTTATTTTGTGAGATATATGCTTTTTATCTTTCCATCATACTGATAGACTCGATCCCTACGCTGCCGCCGCGGACAACTTCAATGTTTCTGAATTCTTCCTTGATCAGCTTAATGACAGCGTCGTTTTTCGTAGCGGTCTGTACGAACTCCAGAAGCAGGCTGTCTTTGCCGTAGTCAATAACCCTCGCCTTGAAGGTCTCCGCAATCTGGAAAAGTTCCACTTTGTCAGCAGCAGAGCAGTTCTTTACCTTAATATAAAGGATCTCTTTCATGCGGACAAAAATATCGGTAAAATCAATGACTTTAATGACTTCGATCATGCGGTTTAACTGTTTTTTAATCTGTTCAAAAGTTTCATCATCGCTGACCGTGGCGATGGTCATGCGGGAGACTGTGGGGTCTTCTGTGGTACCTACAGTCAGACTGTCTAAGTTATAGGATTTTCCGGAAAACAGACCGGAGATTTTGGAGAGTACACCCACCTGATTTTCCACATACAGCGAAATCCATCTTTTTTTCATTCCTTTATCCATATCCAAAAGCCTCCTAACAATCCATAATCATATCTTCCAGAGTTCCGCCCGGCTGAATCATGGGGTATACCATCTCCTCAGGGTCGATGATAAACTCGATGATGGTGGGCGTCTTGGTATTTTTCTTCGCTTCCTCAAAGGCAGCGGCGATTTCTTCCTTCTTTGTTACACGGATTCCCTTTGCGCCGTAGCTTTCTGCAAGTTTTACAAAATCAGGAACATATTCCGGCGGATATTCTTCCCCGTTTGTACGGCGGGAGAGGGCTCCGGCTTTTAAGTTGGTCATGCTGTAGCGTTTGCCGTAGAAGAGCTTCTGCCACTGGCGTACCATGCCCAGATATTCATTGTTGAAGATGCAGGTGATTACTGGGAGTTCTTCCAGCACAGCAGTCGCCATCTCCTGGATATTCATCTGGATGCCCCCGTCACCGGAGATGGAAATAACGGGTTTATCTGGATTTCCGATCTTGGCTCCGATAGAACCGGGCAGCCCGTATCCCATAGTGCCCAGGCCGCCGGACATGATCAGCTGTTTCTTTTCTGTGATATCCGCGTACTGAGAAACCAGCATCTGATGCTGTCCAACATCTGTTACAAGGATAGCTTCCTCAAACTGATTGTTGATCTCCTGGATAATATCCAGAGGGCTCATCAGCTTTCTGGGCTTCATGGTGAGTGGATGCAGGTCCTTCCAGTGTTCGATCTCCTTTAACCATTTGCCTGTGTTCAGCTCCTCGGCATATTCCGCCATCTTAGTGACAGCCTCTTTTGCATCTGCCACAATAGGAATATCTACCTGGATATTCCTGGAGATGGAAGCTGTGTCAATGTCAATGTGGACAATCTGGGCATGGGGAGCGAAGGCATGCAGCTTTCCGGTTACACGGTCATTGAAACGGGTACCGATGGAGAACAGCAGGTCACAGTTGCTCACAGCCATGTTTGCCGCGTAAGCTCCGTGCATTCCCACATTTCCTACGAAAAGGGGATGTTTGGTAGAGATGGCGCCTCTGCCCATGACAGTGGTGACAACAGGAACCTGAGTTTTCTCCACCACCTGGGTAAAAATTTCATTGGCGCGGGAAATATTTACGCCTCCTCCTGCGAGAAACAGAGGTCTTTTTGCTTTCTGGAGCATTTTCAGGGCTTTCTTCAACTGACCGATGTGAACACTGGTGTTAGGTTTGTAACCACGGATATTGACCGTTTTGGGATATTCCGGGCTGCCCAGCTCACACATTACATCCTTTGGAAGATCGATCAGTACCGGACCGGGTCTTCCTGTGCGGGCAATATAAAAGGCTTCTTTGATAATACGTCCCAGATCTTCACGTCTCCTTACAGTAACGCCGTATTTGGTAATACTTCTGGTAATGCCTACGATGTCTACTTCCTGGAAGGCATCATTTCCAATCAGGTATCGGGCTACCTGGCCGGTGAAGCATACCAGGGGAACACTGTCGTAATTGGCGGTGGCGAGTCCTGTCACCAGGTTGCTGGCTCCGGGACCGCTGGTTACCAGACAGACACCTACTTTTCCTGTGGTTCTTGCATAAGCGTCTGCTTCATGCACCAGCGCCTGTTCGTGCCGGGGAAGTACGATGTCAATGCCGCTCTGTTTGTAAAGTTCATCGCTGATGTCGATGGTGCAGGCTCCCGGGTATCCGAAGAGAACTTCTACGCCCTCTTCTTTTAATGCTTTTACCAGCAGTTTGTTTCCTGAAATCTGTTTCATATAAAATACCTCCTGTCCTCTTTTTCTTTTTCAGAAGCCATTTTCTGAAAAGGTATTATGAAAAAAAAAACGCCCCAAGCGAAAAGCTTAGGGCGAATAGATCCGTGTTACCACCTAATTTCAGAGAAAGGCTCTCTGCACTCAGCCAATACAGAAAAAATCTATATTGTTTTCCTGTAACGTGGAAATGACGGCGAAACTTAATGCATAACAGAAATACTGTTATGGTTGGGCACGCTGCTCAGAGGCTACTTCCACGACCGCGTTTCAAAGGCTTTCACCAGCCGCCTTCTCTCTGAAGATTGACTGATCATGTACTCCTCCTCGTCACTGCATTTACTTATCCTAACCGGAAACCGGCAGAGCCTGCTTCCAATTATGCAATGTTGTGCTAAATTTACATCTATTATATGCGGTGATTGGGCAATTTGTCAACAAGAAATTGTACTGAAAAAAGAACAAAATATGCATAGTATAATGTTGACAAAAACCTGGAATCAGACTAGAATATCCTGACAAGTCTGATTTCGGACTTTCGGACGCAGAGAAAGACAATATCGCGTCCGTGGAGAAACAGCGAGCAGATTTCAAATATCTGACTGAAAGGAGACGGAAGATGCAGTATAAACAGGGACAGGAGCTCAGAGAATTTAACCGCCTGTACAAAAAGATGGAAGAACTGTATCACGGCCTGGCACTGAAACTGGAACTGTCAGACAGTGCCTTTGTGATTTTCTATACTATATGTGAAATCGGGGACGGGTGTTCACAGAAGCTTCTTTGCCAGGAGCTTTCTATGAGTAAGCAGACTGTAAATTCAGCAATGAGGAAGCTGGAACAGAGAGGTTATGTCTGTCTGAAAAAGGGGAAAGACGGCAGAGAACGTCAGATTTTTCTTACGGAAAAAGGAGAGAATATTATAAAGGAAAAAATCCATCCGGTCATGGAAATGGAGGACCGGGTATTTGTAAAAATGCCGAGGGAGGAAAGGGAAGAGTTCCTGCGGCTGACACGAAAATATGTCCTGCTTATGACCGAAGAAGTGCAGCGGTTTTAAATTGAGGAGGTGAGGAAAAATGAATATAATAATATCTTTTATAAAACCATATCGGGCTTTATTTGTGCTGACCCTGTTTTTTGTAGTGTTAGACGTGTTCGGAGCTCTGGTTATTCCTACTATTACTGCAGACATGATCAATGTAGGGGTGAGTGCCGGAGATCTTGGATATATTGTGAAAAAAGGAATTTTAATGGTAATAGTGACAGTCTTTGCTGGTGCCAGTGCGCTGCTTGGAAGTTATCTGTCTGCAAAACTTTCAGCGAAAATCGGTCAGGATATGAGAAATGCCCTGTATGACAGAGCTCTGACATTTTCTGTTCATGATTTTGAGCAGTTTGGCACAGCTTCCATGATTACCAGGACCCTGAATGACGTGTCTGTAGTCCAGCAGGCTGTTGTATGGTGTGTCACCATGGTGCTCCCGGTTCCGGCGCTCTGCGTGCTTGGTATTGTGATGGCGTTTTCCATTGAGCCGTCTATGGGGGCTGTGCTGGCAGGGGCTGTGGTCTTTGTAATGATCCTCACCCTGTTTATCAGTAAAAAAGCAGCTGTGATCTTTGAAAAAATGCAGCATTTTCTGGACCGGATGAATGTGGTCCTCAGGGAAAATATAACAGGAGTCAGAGTGATACGTGCCTTTAATAAGGAAAAATATGAGAAGAAAAGAATGAAAAAGTCTTTTGAAGATTATGCGGAAGCTGCCATAAAAACAAACTGTCTGTTTGCGGCTCTTGACTGTTTTACCTTTTTTATCATTAACATACTGATCGTTATCATCCTTTGGGCAGGTGGAAATCGGATCGGAGGAGGCACTATGGAGATCGGAGATATCACAGCTCTGACAGAGTATACAATTCTGATTCTGTTTTATCTGATGATGGCGCAGATGGTTCTGATTCTTCTGCCGAGGGCAAAGGTCTGCCTGGAAAGAATTGAGGAGGTCCTTGAACATAAGCCGGAAATCAGTGACGGAAGAGAGGAGGATGCTCTGGAAGATGCCGGGGAAGATGTGGCTGTTTTTCAAAATGTCACATTCCGATTTAAAGATGCAGATGAAGATACTCTGGGCGGTCTCAATTTTACATGCAGAAGGGGACAGACCACTGCCATTATAGGCGGTACGGGAAGCGGAAAGTCTACTATTGCAAAACTCCTTCTGCGGTTCCATGATGTGACAGGGGGCAGGGTACTGTTAAATGGCAGGGATATTCGTACCATGTCCCAGCATGAACTGAGGGAACATATTGCCTATGTGCCCCAGAAAGCATGGCTGTTTTCGGGGACTATTGAAGAAAATCTCCGCCATGGAAAGGAAGATGCTTCTGAAGAAGAAATGTTCCACGGGCTTGAGGTTGCTCAGGCAGGATTTGTAAAAGATCTGGAAGAAGGAATGAAAGCTCATGTGGCGCAGGGAGGAACTAATTTTTCAGGAGGGCAGAAACAGAGGCTGGCCATTGCCAGAGCATTGATGAAGAAAGCAGATTTATACATTTTTGACGACAGCTTTTCCGCCCTGGATTTTAAGACAGACCGGGCGCTGCGCAGGGCTCTTGCACAAGAAACAAAGGATGCAGCGGTGCTGATCATCGCACAGAGAATTAATACCATTTTAAATGCTGACCAGATCATTGTACTCCATAACGGGAAAACTGCGGGTATAGGAAACCACAAAGCGCTGATGGAGAGCTGCAGTGTATATCAGGAGATCGCAAGATCTCAGATGAAAGGAGAGGAGATGTAATGGAAAAGGAATATGATCAGGAAGAATTAGATCTGGAGGTGCCCAGATACGCGCGGAAAACAATCAAGCGTATGTGGGACACTTCCAGAGATCAGCATCTGCGGCTGATCCTGGTGCTGATCTCCGTAGTGTTTTACACCTTGTTTTCTATCCTTTCACCGCTTTACAGTGCGTATCTGGTAGACTTTATCTGGGACGGAGTAAAGGCAGCCGCAAAACAGGGGGAGGTCTTTCGGTTTACCTGGGAACATGGAGGCAAAGAGATTCTGATTCTGTTTCTTCTGTATCTGATTACCTGGATCTTTTATGTGATTCAGAATTTTATTATGGCAGGATTTGCGGAGCGGCTGAATCTGCGCTTAAGGGAGCAGATCGGGCAGAAACTGAACCGTCTGCCCCTCTCTTATTTTGACCGGCATCAGCCGGGAGAAATCATCAGCCGTGCTACAAATGACCTGGACAAAATATCAGAGGCACTGCAGACCGGCCTTTTAAAATTATTCACTTCTGTGGGGCTGGTTGTGGGATCTCTGATCATGATGTTTCGCTATAATCTTTGGCTGACGCTTATTTTTCTGTTCTTTACGCTGCTATCCATGGTGCTTACCAGCTATTTTTCAAAGAAGACCCTTCACTCTGCAGCAAGAAGGCAGCTCTGCATGAGCAGGCTGACCAGTTTCGTGGAAGAAGCATACAGCGGAAGAGTGATCGTAAAAGCGTTTAATCAGGAGGCAAACAGTTCTCAGAAAATGCATGAAGCGGCACAGGCGGTAGCAGAGTCTGCCAGCCGGGCGGAATTTTTGGCACAGGCCATTAATCCTGCTATCCGGTTTGTAAACCGTATCGGCCAAGTATTTATTGCCGTATTTGCAGGAAAACTGCTGATCGACGGACTTTTGACTGTAGGTGCCGTACAGGCCTTTTTTCAATATGTATATCAGGCGGCAGAGCCTCTGACAGAGGTCTCTTATATGATTAACACCATGCAGTCGGCTCTCGCTTCTATGGAACATATTTACAAGATGCTGGATGAAGAAGAAATGGATCCGGAGGCTGAATCTCCCAGAAAAGTGGAAAATGCCAGAGGAAAAGTGGAATTTCGCCATGTACGTTTCGGATATTCTCCGGATCGTCTTTTGATGAAAGACATCAGTTTTACCGCAAGACCGGGACAGAAGATTGCGGTGGTGGGAAATACCGGGGCGGGAAAAACCACATTAATCAACCTGCTTATGCGGTTTTATGAGGTGAACGGCGGGAAGATTCTTCTGGATGATGTGGATACTGCGGACATGACAAGAGCAAATTTAAGAAGTAATTTTGGTATGGTGCTTCAGGATACCTGGCTTTTCGGCGGTACCATTGCAGAGAATATAGCTTATGGAAAGCCAGAAGCATCCAGAAAAGAAATTATCACTGCAGCAAAAGCCGCCCACGCAGACTTTTTTATCCGTACCCTGCCCCGGGGATACGATACGGTTCTGGATAATGAAGCTGAAAATATTTCAGCGGGTCAAAGGCAGCTTCTTACGATAGCCAGAGTGATGCTCTGCAGCCCGCCGGTGCTGATCTTAGATGAGGCAACCTCCAGTGTTGATACCCGTACGGAAATGGAGATCGGTGAGGCGATGAAGACTCTCATGCAGAACAGGACAAGCTTTGTTATAGCACACAGGCTGTCCACCATTGTAGATGCGGATCTGATCCTTGTGATGAAAGACGGCAATATTATAGAGCAGGGCAGCCATAAAAGCCTGCTGCAGGCAGATGGCGCTTATGCGGAATTGTACAACAGCCAGTTTGCCTGAGAACAGAAAGGTTATGGCTCTTATAACAAATCAGTATAGTGGGAACCCTTTTACAGCGTTGACTTTACCATAAAAGAGCGTTAAACTTTAATAAATTTATTATTAAAATTCGGTGAAGAGAAAAAGTAGAAATTTCCGGGTTTGCAGAGAGTTGCCGGCAGGTGAAAGGCGATATCCCGGTTTTTTCGAAGATCATCTCAGAGAAGCAGCGCCCAACTTTCAGAAAATTCCTGGGACAGTAAGTGCTGACGTAGGTTCCACGTTACAGGAAAGGCATATTTATTTCGTATGCCGTAAGTGCTCTGAAAAGGTGACTTTTCAGAGAAAAAGGGTGGTATCGCGGAAATTATTTCGTCCCTCACAGTGTTAAAGCTGTGAGGGATTTTTTCTGCCCGGCAGAGCATATTCTGCCGAAAGAGAATATGTGGGATGGACACCGAAGAAGAAAAGAGGAGGAAAAGAATGAAAATCTACAAGAAAATCATGGATTTCATTGCCTGGCTGGAAAAGTGGATTCTGGTTTTGTCAACAGTACTGATCCTGGTCCTTACAGTGGGTAATGTATTATCCAGAAAAGTCATTCACCGCTCCTGGTCCTTTACAGAGGAATTGGTGGTGGCGGTATTTGTATTGATCACACTTATGGCAGCAGCTCTTGCCTGCAGGGAAGGGGAATTGGTCAGCCTGCCTCTGGTCACAGACAGGATGCCAAAGAAATGGCAGAAACCGATTATGGTGGTCATTACCGTTCTGTGTGCCTGCTTTACAGTAATCCTGTTTGTATATGGCATGGATAAGGTGTTCACACAGATGGCAAACGGAAAGAGAACTTTTGTACTGAACTGGCCGGAATGGATCTTCTGGTCCTTTGTACCCATCGGGGCAGGGTGTATGCTCCTGCATTTTATAGAATACTGCATTGATGTATGTACCGATTTCAAATATATGAAGAAAAAGGAGGGAGAAGAGTAGATGGTAAGTGCAGTCTTATTTCTGACCTTTTTTGTATTTCTGATTTTAAATGTACCGATTGCCATTTGCCTTGGTCTGTCCTCTGCATGTGCGATTCTTTATTCCGGTACTTCTTTGACGATTGTAGCCACGAATATGTATTCCGGTATCAGTAAATTCCTGCTGCTGGCAATTCCGTTTTTCGTACTGTCAGGAAATATTATGGCAAAAGCAGGAATTTCCAAAAGGCTCATCAATTTTGTCAATTCCTGTGTAGGGCACAGAAGAGGCGGGATTGCTATTGTGTGTGTTATCGTCGCCTGCTTCTTTGGCGCGATCTCCGGTTCAGGCCCTGCCACAGTGGCAGCGCTGGGGGCAGTGCTGATCCCGGCAATGGTGGAAGAAGGAGGCTTTTCAGCACCCTTTTCTACGGCGCTGATGGCAACGTCCAGCTCTATAGCCATAGTCATACCGCCAAGTATTGCTTTCGTTGTATATGCTTCTATTACAGGAGTGTCTATTGCAGATATGTTTGCCGGCGGTATTATCCCGGGGATTCTCATGGGAATCGCGCTGGTAATCGTAGTTATGGTCGAAGTCCGCAAAAAGGGGATCCAGCCTACTACAAAAAAGGCTACCTGGGGGGAAAGGCTTCGTTCTTTCGGAGATGCTTTCTGGGGATTTCTGATGCCTGTTATCATCCTCGGAGGTATTTACGGAGGGGTTTTCACGCCTACAGAGGCAGCAGCCGTTTCTGTAGTATATGGCCTGTTTGTGGGTATGGTGATCTACAGAGAAGTAAAGTTAAAAGACCTGGCAGACATCTTTGTAGATTCTGCAAAGACCACCGGCGGGATCATGCTGATCGTTGCCTGTGCATCTTTGTTTTCCTTTGTGTGTACCAAATTCGGTATTTCCACAGCGGCATCCAATCTGCTTTCAACCGTTGCACACAACCAGTTTGTGTTCCTTTTGATCGTCAATATCATTTTTCTTATCGCAGGATGCTTTATTGACGCAAACTCGGCAATGTATATTTTTATTCCGATCATGATTCCGGTATGTAAAGCCCTGGGATACGATCTGGTGGCGTTTGGTGTTATGGCGACGGTCAACCTGGCTATCGGACAGGTCACTCCGCCGGTAGGAGTCAATCTGTTCGTGGCGATCAGTATTAAGATCAAGAAGGGTATGGAAGTTACCCTGGCAAAGATTTCAAGGGCAGTTGTGCCTATGATCGTTGCTTGTGTTGCCGTATTGCTGATTATCACTTACATACCGCAGATTTCTACCTTCCTGCCAAAACTTTTTGCAGGAGATTCTTATACAGGAGAGGTTCAGGCCGCAGCGCAGGACGAGACCTCCGAGGCAGACGCGGAGATGCAGGAATTCAATGAGATCGGAGATTACAGTGACCTGGGCTGGGAAGAGCAGACCTGGAATTTTGCCTGCTCCACTACAGAGACCAGTACCTGGGCGCAGGCAGGAGAGCAGTTTGGCAAGCTGATGGAAGAAGCGACCGGAGGAAAGATCCATGTGGAAGTTTATGCAGCAGACCAGCTGACGAACGGAAATCAGTCAGAAGGGATCCAGGCTTTGATGGAAGGCGACCCGGTACAGATTTCCATGCACTCCAATCTGATCTATTCTGCGTTTGACCCAAGATTTAATGTGGTTTCCATGCCGTTTATTTTTGATTCTGTTGAGGATGCGGATGCGAAACTGGATGGAGAAGCAGGACAGAAAATGGAGGAAATCCTGGAAGAGTACGGACTGCACTGCATGGGAATTGCAGAAAATGGATTCCGTGAGATCACCAATTCTGTAAAAGAGATAAAATCCGCAGAGGATATGAAAAATCTTAAGATCCGTGTGGCAGGCTCCAATCTGCTGACAGAATGCTACAGACGCTGGGGCGCGGACGCTACGAACCTGAACTGGTCCGAAACTTATACAGCGCTGCAGCAGGGAACTGTGGACGGACAGGAAAATCCATTGCCCGCTATTGATTCCGCCAGTGTGCAGGAAGTGCAGAAATACTGCTCTATGTGGGACGCAGTGTATGACTGCCTGTTCTTCTGCATCAATCAGGAACTCTATGACAGCCTGACACCGGAGCAGCAGGCGGTTGTGGATGAAGCCGGAAAGAAAGCGGTAGAATATGAGCGCTATATCAATCGTGCAGGCGATGAAGAGATCAAAGAAAGATGGACCAATGATAATGGAGTAACTATCACACCGGCAGAAGAGCTGGATTTAGATTCCTTTAAAGAAGCAGTAGCGGACATCCCTTCCTGGTACGCGGAAGAGCTTGTAAAAGAAGGATATGGCCGGCAGGAAGTAGAAGATCTGATCGCTGCTTTTACAGCAGAAGATCCTTATGCGGTGGAAGACTGCAGTGACCTGGGCTGGGAAGAGCAGACCTGGAACTTTACCTGTTCCACCACAGATACCAGTACCTGGGCGCAGGCAGGAAGAAAATTTGGAGAAATGATGGAAGAGGCAACCGGAGGAAAGGTTACAGTCAATGTTTATGCGGCAGACCAGCTGACCAATGGAAATCAGTCAGAAGGGATCCAGGCATTAATGGAGGGAGATCCGGTACAGATTTCCATGCATTCCAATCTGATCTACTCTGCGTTTGATCCAAGGTTTAATGCGGTTTCACTTCCGTTCCTCTTTGATTCTGTAGAGGATGCAGATGAAAAGCTGGACGGAGCTGCAGGGGTTAAATTCTCAGAGATCCTGGAAGAATACGGGCTGCACTGTATGGGGATCGCAGAAAATGGCTTCCGCGAGCTTACCAATTCCTCTAAGGAAGTGAAATCTGTGGAGGATATGAAAAATCTTAAGATCCGTGTGGCAGGCTCCAATCTGCTGACAGAATGCTACAGACGCTGGGGTGCGGACGCTACGAACTTAAACTGGTCCGAAACCTATACAGCATTGCAGCAGGGAACTGTGGACGGACAGGAAAATCCGCTCCCTGCAATTGATTCTGCCAGTGTACAGGAAGTACAGAAGTACTGTTCCATGTGGGATGCGATTTATGACTGTCTGTTTTTCTGCATCAATCAGGAGGTTTATGACAGCCTGACGCCGGAACAGCAGGAAGTTGTAGATGAGATCGGACAGAAAGCAGTACGGTATGAAAGAGAGATCAATCGTGAAGGTGATACAGAGATCAAAGCACGGTGGACCAGTCAAAACGGTGTGACCATCACGGAGGCTGCGGATATGGATCTTGATTCCTTTAAGGAAGCAGTGGACGGAGTAGAAGAATGGTATATCCAGGAACTTGAGAATGCAGGATATAAAGATGCACAGGAATTAGTGGATGTGCTGAAATAGACAGCAGAGCAGATGAAAGCTGACTATGCTGAACTGCAGACGATAGGTTTCAGCTAAAAAGGAAAAGAGCCAGCAGATATTTTTGATATGATATGATTCCCCTTAAGTAGACAAGGTAAATAACCAAAATCTATTTAAGGGGGATTTTTATGTCAAAAGAAAGTTATCTCTGGCTGCGGCAGTTCTGTGGATATAGGAGCAAAATATAAAGTTCATCCAAGTGTTTTAGAGTCATGGATTACGATGTATAATGTCAATAGAAAACTTAAGGATTACGATCCAAAACGGGAGGTCTATATGGCAGAAGCAAGGCGAAAAACCACCATTGAAGAACGAAAAAAAATCGTTACATATTGTATTGAACATAATCGTGATTATAAGGGTACAGCCGCACTCTATGATGTTTCTTATAGTCAAGTGTATTCTTGGGTAAAAAAATATGATACTGCGGGCGAGGCAGGCCTTACAGACAGGCGTGGACGGCACAGAACAGATGATGAGGTTGATGAGCTGGAAAGGCTGCGGAGAGAGAATCTTCGGCTCAAACGTCAGCTTGAAGAAAAGGATATGGTAGTTGAACTGTTAAAAAAAGTGAAAGAATTCGAAGGGATGTGAGGCTGGGAAAACAACGCCACGAACCAAAGTATCTGGCAATTGAATACTTCTATACAAACAACGGATGGAGCATCAGCTGGATGTGCAAACAGCTTGGAATCCATTCTGTCATCCGCAAAAAGAAAAAAAGTACAATACTTCTAAGCCGGAAGAAACAGCTGAAAATAAGTTAGCAAGAGATTTTTATGCAGCGGCTCCGAATCAGAAATGGGCAACGGATGTGACGGAATTTAAGATTCCTGAAACGGGGAAAAAGCTATACCTCCGTGCAATCCTGGATCTTTATGACCGGTATCCAGTTGCATTTGTTATTAGCGGCAGAAATGATAATCAGTTAGTATTTAAAAATTTTGATAAAGCAATATCAGCCAACCCAGATGCCAAGCCGATTTTTCATAGCGATAGAGGTTTTCAGTATACAAGCAGGGTATTCCAAAAGAAACTAGAAGACAACGAAATGATACAATCCATGTCAAGAGTAGGACATTGTATTGACAATGGTCCAACAGAAGGATTCTGGGGAATCATAAAATCAGAAATGTATCAAATGTATAAGATTACAGATGAAATGTCCCTGCGTAATGCGATCAGGGATTATATTCGATTCTATCGCGACGAAAGGCCACAGAGCAGGTATAACTGCAAAACACCGGCAGAGGTAAGGTCAGAAGCTTTATCTTCTGCCGTCCCGCAAACATATCCAATAGCAAAAAATAAACGAATTGAGAAATACAAAGCTAAGTGGTGTGCATAAAAAATCAGCCGCACGAAATCGTGCGACTGATTCAGAGCATCTTATTTTAGATATTTGACCTGCCTGCTTGACAAGGGGCTGATCAATGACCATCGCATAGGATTTTTCTTCTCTTCTCAGCATATAGATGAAGTTCCAGGATCTTATAACGATAACACTTTTTTGAATTTTCACATATCATAAATTAAACGCGTCAGGAGGTTTCAATGAAATACAAATATGATTATGCAGTTATAGGCGGCGATATGCGTCAGGTGTATCTTGCAGAAGAGCTTGCGCACCACACAAACCGTGTCTGCTGTTATGGTCTTTGCGCTCCGCCGGATCAGAGCCGCTGTCTGGATACCTCTTTTATAGCTGCTGAAAACTCTCTGAAAAAAATATGTAATGCCGCGTCTTGCATTATCTGTCCCACTCCCTTTATCAGGAATGGGAATTTTTTGAATCAATCTGTATTTGACGAGGCTGTATCGATAGATCTGCTACTCTCTGAACTGAAGCCCGATCAGTTACTTTTTGCCGGATGTATACCTGAAAAATATAAAGTAGAAATGACAAAAAAAGGTGTGCGTGTCTTTGACCTGATGTCGAATCCGTCACTGTCCCGTTTTAACAGTATTGCAGCTGCCGAAGGTGCTGTATGCGAAGCAATCAGGGAAAGTCCTCTCAATCTGCACAAAAGTTCCTGTGCAGTACTGGGCTACGGGAAATGCGGCAGCACCCTTGCTCATTATCTGAAAGGAATGTTCTGTAATCTGTATGTTGCTTCTGAGGAAGAGGATCAGTGTGCCCAGGCAGCTCTGATTGCTGACAGAACCGGCACCCTGAAGGATTTTGAGACACGCGTGGGAGATTTTGATTTTATTTTTAACACAATTCCTGCGGCTGTTATAACTTCCCGGCTTTTGTCACGAATGAAAAGCAGTATTACGATCATCGATATTGCCTCTGCCCCCGGCGGCGTGGATTTTGTGTCTGCAGAGAAACAGGGGATCAAAGCTCTGCTGTGTCCGGGCCTTCCCGGTAAATATGCGCCATCCTCATCTGCCAAAGCTGTAAAAGAAATTATCGAAAGGATCCTGAAGGAGGAGGAAACATGTCTTTAAAAGGTAAGCGTATAGGAGTAGCCCTTACCGGCTCTTTCTGCACATATGAAAAAGTATTTCGAGAACTGAAGAAGCTGACGGAAGAAGGCGCTTTTGTGCAGACCATCTTTTCGGATGCGGCGGGAAAGATTGACAGCCGCTTCGGAAAAGCAGAAGACTTTCTTAAAAAAGCTGAGGAGATCACCGGAAATAAGCCGATCCTGACTATTCCCGAGGCAGAACCCATCGGTCCCGGCAGCCTTCTGGATATCCTGGTCCTTTTTCCATGTACCGGCAATACGATTGCAAAACTTGCAAATGGCATTACAGATACTCCTGTACTGATGGCAGCAAAGGCACACCTGCGGAATAATAAGCCTCTGCTGATCTCGGTTTCCACAAATGATGCACTGGGTATGAATATGAAAAATATCGGCCTGCTGCTGAATGCAAAAAATATATATTTTATTCCTTTCGGCCAGGATAACCCGGAGAAAAAGCCGAATTCTATGATCGCCCACACAGAACTTCTGATCCCTTCCCTGGAAACTGCCCTGGAAGGCAGACAGTATCAGCCTATCCTGTTTTAAAAGGAGATAAAAATATGTGCGGAATTGCAGGCTTTTATAATCCGGATGAAAATTATACGGTAAAAAAAGGCAAATGGCAGCATATACTGGAGGATATGAACCGCGCGCAAAAACGCAGGGGCCCTGATGATGAAGGGACTTATCTCAGCCCGTTATGCGGTCTGGCGCATGTACGGCTGGAAATCATTGATCTGTTCACCGGACAGCAGCCCATGGTACGGAAAAAAGCTGACCGGGAGTGCGCTATTGTCTTTAATGGGGAAATCTACAATATGGAAGAATTGAAAAGAGAACTTTTGGCGCAGGGAGCCGTATTCAGCACCGCCAGTGATACGGAAGTGATCCTGACAGGGTATATGCTTTACGGCAAAAACTATATCAAAAAGCTGAATGGTATTTTTGCTATTGCAGTCTGGGATTCCATCCCCGGGACGCTTTCTCTGTTCCGGGACCGCCTCGGTGTGAAGCCTCTCTTTTACACCATGACAGATCAAACCCTTGTTTTTGCATCTGAGATCAAAGGGCTGTTCGCCTATCCGGGGGTCAGCCCTGTTGTGGACAGAGACGGACTGTGTGAAATTTTTGCCCTTGGACCGGCAAAAACTTATGGAAAAGGTGTTTTTAAAAATATTTGGGAGGTTCTTCCCGGCCACTGTGTCATTTTCAGCAGAAAATCCTGTACAGAGGAGGCGTACTGGAAACTGGAAAGCCGCCCCCATGAAGACTCTGTGGAGAGAACCATTGAAAAGACTGCATGGCTTATAGAAGACGCCGTAAAAAAACAAATGTTGTCTGATATTCCTGTCAGTACGTTTCTTTCCGGCGGCCTGGACAGCAGCCTTGTCACCGCAATCTGTGCCAGAGAGCTGAAAAAACAGGGAAAAGTACTGAATACTTTTTCCTTTGACTTTCAGGATAACAGCAAGTATTTTGAGGCAAATTCTTTCCAGCCCAGCCAGGATCGTCCGTATGTGGAACAGATGACAGCTTTTGCGGGCACAAACCATCATTTTCTGGAATGCAGCAATCAGGATCAGCTGGAGTGCCTGTATAGAGCAGTGGATGCCAGAGACCTTCCCTGCATGGCTGATGTAGAGTCCTCTATGCTGTATTTTTGTTCTAAGGTAACGGATTATAACAAGGTAACACTGACCGGTGAATGTGCGGATGAAATCTTTGGCGGTTATCCCTGGTTCCACGATCAGAAGGCATTTCAGACGAATGCCTTTCCATGGTCTGTGAGCATGGAACCCCGTCAGGCACTTTTAAGCGACGATGTCATTCATGCCCTTCCTATGGAGGAGTATGCCCGCGCTGCTTATGAAAGGACGATTGGTGAGACTCCGCTTTTGCCGGAAGATACTCCGGAAGAGAAACGAAGAAGGGAAATTGCATATCTGAACCTGCGCTGGTTTATGGCAACTCTTCTGGACCGGATGGACCGCACCAGTATGTATAACGGACTGGAAGCAAGAGTTCCTCTTGCGGATCACCGGATTGTAGAATATGTTTTCAACATCCCCTGGCACATCAAATGTCCCAATGGAATTGTAAAGGGGCTGCTCCGCCATGCCGGAAAAGGAATGCTTCCGGAAGAAATCCTCTGGAGGCGGAAAAGTCCCTATCCGAAAACCTATGATCCTGCCTATGAGAAACTGCTGGGGAACCGCCTGAAAGAAGTTCTTTCCGATCCGGCGGCGCCTGTACGTACTTTGCTGGATGAAAAAAAAGTCCTCGCCTTCCTTTGCAGTCCGTCGGATTATGGAAAGCCCTGGTACGGACAGCTGATGGCGGGACCTCAGATGCTTGCCTACATGCTGCAGGTAAATTATTGGCTGGAAAAATACCATATTCAGATCCTGTAAAGGATTCTTTGGGCAAACAGGAACCGGCGTGTTTTTCCGCGCCGGTTCCTGAACGAAAACTTTCAGGACTTGCTAGGGCAGGAACAGGATTCCGTTAGATCCGGGAGGACTTTTTTCGATTTCCTGATTCATGAGGTCATAAGGAGAAAGCCCTGTCTGTGCAGCTGCAAAAGATTCCATGGTACAGATCGTGTTTTTGATCCAGTTGTAGGAGCCGGCAGCATACTGCATGGTTCCGTTGGGAGCATAAAGACCGGGAACTGCATGTGCCCACGTAACAGTACGCATCTTTTCATCAAAGACAGGTTTTTCTGAAGTTGTGGTGATCCAAGCGGAAGTACCCAGACAGCAGTAAGTCTTGCCGGGGCTGACAGAACCGGCGCCTATATTGGCAACGACACCGTCTCCGCCGCCCATGATGACAGGAGTTCCCGGAGCAAGACCGGTTTCCCTGGCAGCGCCGGGTGTAACCACGCCGGCTTTAAAAGTAGAAGGTTTCAGTTCGGGAAATTTTTCTATATCAAGCCCGGCATAGGAAGTAACATTACAACAAAGCTATATAATGTATGAAAGGAGTACAAAATGAAATCACTCATTGTAAAGGAAAACGGGGGATTGGAAGTCAGGGAAATACCGGTTCCTGAAATTAATTCAAAGCAGGCATTGGTAAAGATGATCTGCTGCGGAATCTGCAACGGGACAGATGCAAAATTGATACACAGGAAGTTTAAGGGTTTTGAAGAGGATGCCTATCCTCTGATGCTGGGGCATGAAGGAGTGGGAGAAGTAGTAAAAGTCGGTGAGGAGGTAACCGGCTATCATGTAGGAGATAAGGTGCTGCTTCCTTTTGTAGATGCAGATGAAAAGTTATATCCGGGATTAGGATCTGCCTGGGGCGCATTCAGTGAGTACGGAGTGGTGAATGATTATCGGGCATTTGGAAATGGAACGGCTCCGGAATGTGCTTACGGACAGACCATACTGCCGGAAGACATTGATCCTGTGGATGCCAGTATGATCATTACTCTGAGAGAAGTATTAAGTTCCATTAAAAGATTTGGCATGAAAGCAAATGAAAGCGTGGCGGTATTTGGCTGCGGTCCTGTGGGACTTACCTTTATACGATTTATGAGTCTTCTGGGAGTCCATCCCATCATTGCTTTTGATATTATACCGGAAAAACTGGAAGAAGCAAAAAGGGCAGGGGCAGACTATCTGAATATGCAGCTTGACTGGTCTAAAGCCCCCTACAACTGGACATTGCAGTTCCAGCAGTTTCCATCCAAAAAAGAAGAAGGCGAAGCTACCAATCAGATCATTGCCTGGCTTCGCTGCGGTGCGATTACGCTAAAGGATTATATATCCGATTACTTCCGGTTCGAGGATGTTCTGGAAGCTTTTGAAAAACTGGAAAAGAAGGAAATCGCAAAGAAGGGAATCGTTATTTTTTAAAAGGGGATTTCATATAGAAAAGAAAATATTTTGAAAAAATCCGGGACCATTGACACAGAAAAGCTGCCATATATATAATGTATTTACAAAACATTTTATAAACAAAGGAGAGGATTTCATGAAACAGGAATGGCAGGTAGAGGTGCGGCCAAAAGCAATGGCAGAGAATGTGATCCAGGGAGAAAAATACAGGATCACCATGCTGACACAGGGGTTGCTCCGTCTGGAGTACAGCGAGAGCGGAAGCTTTGAGGATCGGGCTACACAATGTGTATGGAACAGAGATTTTCCCAAAACGGAGTTTCGGTGCAAAGAAACAGAAGATAGTCTGGAAATTTTTACATCCAGGATACATCTGATTTATGACAAGCAGAGATTTTCTGCCAATGGACTTTCGGTTCAGGTTCTGGGACAATTCATCAACCATGGGAGTATCTGGCATTACGGAGAAGATTTCCGGAATCTGGGAGGTACGGCAAGAACTCTGGATGAGGCAAATGGGGCAATTCCGCTGGAGAAGGGAATCATGGGCAGAAACGGTTTTTCCCTTCTGGATGACAGTAAATCACTGGTGCTTACAGAAGAAGGCTGGATAGAACCCAGAAAAGAAAAAGAAGAAGATCTGTATTTCTGGGGATACGGGCATGATTACCTGGAAGCCCTGAAAGATTTTTATTATCTGTGCGGCAAATTGCCCATGGTTCCCAGATATGCCCTTGGAAACTGGTGGAGCAGATATTATAAATATACGGAAAAATCCTATATGGAGTTAATAGAAAGATTTGAAAAAGAGAATCTTCCGTTTTCTGTGGCGGTTATAGATATGGACTGGCATCTCGTAGATATTGATCCAAAATATGGAAGCGGCTGGACAGGCTATACCTGGAACAGAGATTTCTTCCCGGATCCGGACAGATTTCTGAAATGGCTCCATGACAGAAGTATGCATGTGACGCTGAATATCCACCCGGCCGACGGTGTGAGGGCATTTGAAGATGTCTATGAAGACATGGCAAAAGCCATGGGTGTGGATTATGAAAATGAAGAACCGGTGAACTTTGACGCAGCAGACCCTAACTATCTGAAGGCAAGTTTTCATTATATTTTTCACCCCATGGAGGATAAGGGCGTGGATTTCTGGTGGCTTGACTGGCAGCAGGGCGGTGTGACAAAAGTAGAAGGACTGGATCCTCTCTGGGTGCTGAATCATTATCATTATCTGGATAATGCAAGGGGAGGAAAACGTCCCATGACGTTTTCAAGATATGCGGGACCGGGAAGTCACAGATACCCGGTGGGATTTTCCGGAGATACGGTGATCACTTGGGAATCTCTGGATTTTCAGCCTTACTTTACCTCCACTGCGTCCAATATCGGATACGGCATGTGGAGCCATGATATCGGCGGACATATGCAGGGGATCAAAGACGATGAGATGGCAGGCAGATGGCTGCAGTACGGAGTATTTTCACCTATTATGCGCCTGCATTCCAGCTGCGGAGAGTTTAACGGAAAAGAACCCTGGAGATATAAGACTGAAATCCGCCTGATGATGGAAGATTTTTTAAGACTGCGTCATAAACTGATTCCCTATTTGTATACTATGAATCACAGGACTTATGAAGAGGATATTCCCCTTGTGCTTCCTATGTATTACCATAATCCGGAGCGGGAAGAGGCTTATCAGGTGCCCAATGAATATGAATTCGGAAATCAGCTTCTGGCTGCGCCTGTTACATCAAAGAGAATTGACCGTCTGAATGTGGCGAAAGTGAAAGTATGGCTGCCGGAGGGAATTTATTATGATATTTTCACCGGACGGAAATATAGAGGAAACAGGATCATGATGATGTACCGTGATATCCGGTCCATTCCGGTTCTGGCAAAAGCAGGGGCTATTATCCCCATGACAGAAGAGATCAAAGAAGCAGGAAGAAATCCCGGGCAGCTGACCATCCATGTATATGCGGGAGCTGACGGAGAATTTGTACTGTATGAAGACGACAATATTACAGAAGATTACAAAGAAGGCAAATGTGTAAAGACAAAAATGCAGGTATCCTGGAAAGAAAACAGTACTTTTGTAATAGAAAAACCGGAAGGCTGTCTGGAATATATTCCTGAAAAACGTGAATATACAGTAGAATTTCATGGTGTCCTGGAAACCAGTGTCCGGGCAGAGGCAGACGGCAGTCCATGCCAGGTACAGTGCAGTTACGACAGCAGTACGAAGACACTGGTATGCCGGACAGAAAAGCAGCCTGCTGGCGCAAGAATCCAGCTGACGCTGGAGCATGCGGAACAGGCGGAAAATGATGTGACAGGAGAGTGCTTTGATTTCCTGAACCAGGCAGAGATCCAGTTTCCGCTGAAAGAAGTTCTGTATCAGACCATCAAAGAAAGTGAAGATAAGACTGTGCTTTTATCCGAACTTCAGGCAATGGAACTGGACAAAGAACTGCTTGGAGTGCTGACTGAGATTATTACAGCATAAGAAATACATCATTAGTTTTATCAAAATACGAAAAAACCGGAAAGCATCCTGAAATAAAAGGATGCTTTCCGGTTTTTAAGGGAATGGTTTTCCTGTGGTTATTTACCAGATTAATTTGTATGAACACCGCAGCAGAAGCAGGGCGATGGCGATATTAAATATCAAATAGTACTTATTATAAAATTTTTTGCAGAGACTGCCTGCAAGAGCCCAGATCAGATTTCCCGTATTGCCGAAAAATGTCAGGTAAAAGGCAAAGAGAATCAGGATGGGCACTGAAGTTTCATAAGGGAGTACATAGCTGCTGATGGCTGAAAGACCGTAGAGAATTACTTTCACATTGATAAACTGTAAGAGAAAACCGTAGGTAAAAGTAGGAATCTTCTGTTCTCCGGAAGTCTCACATACCGGTTTTCGGCGTATGGTCTGTATGGCCAGATAGAAAATATAGGCAGCCCCGATGTATTTCAGAGCTGGCACAACGCCGGGCAGCCAGCGGTTGATGCCTACACTGAAGACTGCGCACAACAGCATGATAGTGAGAAAACCCGCACAGATGCCTGCCAGGAACCGCAGGCATTTTTTAAACCCGAACTGTCCGGCCATACTCATCAGAAGTACATTATTAGGTCCCGGCGACCAGCCGGTTGCCAGCGCATAGACGGTCAAAGATGAAAATACAGAAAAAGTCACGAAAATCCCCCTCCAGAAATCAAAATAATATTTTTAATTATAGCACAGTTTTGCTTAGAAAAGGAAAATTTCTGCATGTCTGGCAAAAGGAATTTTTCTGGGATGAGGAAATTCGATCCTGATCAAATTAAATCAGATTGGCTCTGTTTCTGAAACAAGGGACGCCCAGCAGAAGTGAGAGTGTGCCGAAATGTAATCAGATTTTAAGAATCGAGGAAGAGCTGGGCGAGGGTGCATGCTATCCGGGATTCGATGCATGTAATGTGAAAAGATAACAGATAAAGGGAGAGGAAGGTATGTCGTTAAGTCAGATCTGGCATATTGTCCAGAGATGAAAAAAATCAGAAAACAGAAACAGACAGGACTGTCAGAGGTTTGATCCTGGAGAAGACTGCGGCGGAAAAGAAGTAGAATCTTGCAGAGGACTGTGTTACAATGAGAGCACAGGATCTTGATGTATTATTCGTGAAAAAAGAACAATCTTATGTTATGAAGAACAGGCGAGGCGAAAGAAATGACAATAGCAGAAGTGAGCAAAAAATATGATATTTCTCAGGATACCCTGAGGTATTACGAACGGATCGGACTGATCCCTCCGGTTCCAAGGACCAAAGGCGGAATCCGGGATTATGATGAGGTTTCCTGCGGCTGGATTGAGATGATGAAGTGTATGCGGAGCGCCGGAGTGCAGATTGAAGCTCTTATTGAATATGTATCTTTGTTCCAGCAGGGGGATGAGACCCTGGAAGCGCGCAAGGCAATCCTGATAGACCAGAGAGAACAGCTCAAGGCACGCATGGCTCAGATGCAGGCGTCTCTGGACAGATTAAACAGCAAAATCGAGCATTATGAACAGATTATGGTGAAAGCTGAGAAAAAGCTTCGCAGAGTGGAAGAGGACAGGGAACAGGCCGATAAAGAAAAAGCAGGATGAGAAAAGATAGGCGGTTCGTACAGGCGTTCCGCCTATTTTTCAGCCTGCGGAAAGGAGTTTTACTGTCTATGAAAAAGAAGGCTGCAGAGAAAAGCTGGACAAAAGGAGAACGAATGGAAGAAGAAGAAAAGACAATGAGGAAGACCATATGGGAAATTTGTACCATGATTGAAATGCCGCAGGAAGTGAGAAAAGAGCTGGAACTTTTAAAGGGGCAGACTGTCCTGCAGAAAGTGGAATCAGAAAGACTGGTGGAAAAACTGGCAGATCCGGACCAGTGGAAAACAGTATGGAAAAAGATCCAGGAAAAAATAAAGCCGGATGAGAAAGGATTTAAAATGCTGTTTTGTATGTTGGAAGCGGCAGGATATTCCTATGAAAAATATCAGAAAGAAGGAATTTCGGAAAAAATTTTTACCGAAACTATGAAATGTTTTACAAGGTTTGTAGAGGAACATCTGGAAAGTTTTGGAAATTACGCATTTGACCGGGATTTCTGGACCGGAAGACAGCTTTCTCTTCAGCTTTTCAGAATCGGAGAACTGGAATATGAGAAAAAAGAGGAAGGGGAAATATCTATGCATATTCCCTCTGATGCGGATCTGAGTGCCGGAAAATGTGTAAAATCCATAGAAGAGGCAAGAAAATTTTTTCAGGAATATGACCCTGCTTACGCAGAGGTTCCTTATACCTGTACTTCCTGGCTCTTGAGTCCTGCTCTGAAGGAACTGCTTCCAGAAAACTCCAGAATCCTTCAGTTTCAGGAACTGTTTTCTGTCCGCGAAGTAGACCGGACTTCCGATGAGTTTCTCCAATGGGTGTATAAAAGAAAGGACATTCCTCTGGAAGAACTTCCGGAGAACACTTCTCTTCAGAGGAAGATGAAAGAGTATCTGCGAAAAGGCGGTCAGATCGGAGAAGGGGCAGGCGTATTGAAGCAGCCAGCTGTCTGAGACGGAAGTAATGGGAATTGCTCTTGCGGCAGAGAAAGAAAGAGATTATAATAAAACCAGAAAAAGCAGAAACAGGGGTTTCTGAAGAGGAGGTAAAGCATGAAAGATACAAACTGCGCATATTGTATGGGAGGAGAACTTCTGGATAAATTTGGGATTCCCATCTGTGATTTGGACGTAAGCCAGCTGATTTTGTTTAAGGAGCAGAGCAAACCCGGAAGATGTATTGTTGCGTCTAAGAGCCATGTGAGCGAAATCATTGATCTTAGTGAAGAGGAGAGAAATCGTTTTATAGCGGATGTGGCAAGAGCTTCCAGAGCCATTCACAAAGCGTTCTCACCGAATAAAGTCAATTACGGCGCTTATGGTGATACTGGATGCCATCTGCATATGCATCTGGTGCCTAAATATGAAGGACAGGATGAATGGGGCGGTGTTTTCCAGATGAATCCTGATAAGAAGTACTTAAGCGAAGCCGAGTACGCGCAGATGATCGAGAAGATCAAAACCTGTCTGGACTGAAGGGCTGAGTATAAGGGAAAAACAGCAGAAGACAGGGATGCAATACGTTTCAATTATTTTTGCCAATAAAACCTGTGAGAGGAAATGTTTCTCAGCATTTTTTCTCACAGGTTTTTTGTTCGTTTCTTTTATGTTGACAAAATAAGTAAGGATATGATATAAAATATGGGTAGATTAGACTAACTAAAGTTAGAACGTATTAACTTAACCAACAGATGAAATCTGGAAAGAAAAGGTTACCAAGGAGGAAATATGAGAAAAACAAAGAAGATTTTATGGATGGCACTGGGGTTTATCAGCCTGGGAGCGGGAGCTGTCGGCGTTGTCCTGCCTCTTCTGCCCGCATTTCCTTTTTTGCTGCTGACGCTGATCAGTTTTGCAAAAAGTTCCAGAAAGCTGGAGATTTGGTTTCGGAGTACAAAAATGTATAAGAAACACCTGGAACCTTTTCTGGAACGCAGGGTGATGACGAGGAAGACAAAAATGACCATTATGACATCCATGACTCTTTTTATGGGGATTGGTTTCTGGTTTATGGGTGCTGTCCCCGTGGGACGGGCAGTTCTTGCGGCAGTGTGGCTGTTTCACATGTTTTATTTTGTCAAAGCAGTGAGGACGGTTCCCGATGCAGAACTGGAAGCCGACTGATTCACTGACGGGAACGCTTATGGAAATAAGGGAAACGGATTGTGAAAGAGGTACAGAAAAAATGGAGAAGACGATAGAGAAAAAAAGAAAAAAAGAACAGGCTGTAGTGAGGGAAATGATTTTTCTGTATTGCAGAAAGAAACACAGAAGAAGTGAGTTGTGTCCTTCCTGCAGAGAGCTTTTGGAGTATGCCCAAATGAGAAGTGAGTGCTGTCCTTTTATGGAAACAAAGACTTTCTGCAGCAATTGCAGGGTGCACTGCTACAAACTGCAGATGCGGGAAAAAATCCGGGAAGTCATGGCTTTCTCCGGTCCGCGTATGATGCTTTATCATCCGGTCATGGCGGTTTGGCATGCTGCCTGTTCTGTAAGAGAAAAGAGGAAAATGAGAAATGATTAAAAAGAGACTGGTCCGGCTTCTGGACGATTCTAAAAAATATATTATACAAAATGTTCTCTGGCAGTGGATGGGACTTTTGTTCCAGATAGGGGCTGTGGGCGCTGCAGGTATTCTGCTGGAACATGTGGCAGAAGGGACGCTGACAGAAGGTATCCTGTTTCTTTCTGCGGCTGCAGCAGTCAGTTCTGCAGGAGTCCGCTTTTTTTGCGAGAAACAGTCTGCGAAAGCATCTTTTCTGGCAAGCGTGGATGTGAAAAGGGTACTCAGAGAAAAAATATATGAAAAACTGGTAAGGCTGGGAGCATCCTATAAGGAACTGACAGCGACTTCAGAAGCAGTACAGCTTTCCGCGGAGGGGGTAGAGCAGCTGGAGACTTATTTTGGAAAATATCTTCCCCAGTTGTTCTACAGTCTTCTGGCACCGCTGACCTTGTTCTGTGTACTCTCCTTTGTGAATTTTAAAGCCAGCGTGATACTGCTTATATGTGTACCGCTGATTCCCATTTCTATCGTGGCGGTACAGAAGTTTGCCAAAAGGCTTTTGAGCAAATACTGGGGAACCTACACAGAACTGGGAGACAGTTTTCTGGAAAATCTTCAGGGACTTACAACTTTGAAGATCTATCAGTCAGACAGGCAGAAAGCGGAAGAGATGGACCGGGAGGCAGAGCAGTTCAGAAAAATCACCATGCGGGTGCTTACCATGCAGTTAAATTCCATCAGTGTTATGGATCTGGTAGCATATGGAGGTGCAGCGGCGGGGATGATTGTTGTTGTCAGGGAATACCTGACAGGAAATCTGGGACTTGCAGGTGCGTTCACTATTATCCTTTTGGCGTCAGAATTCTTTATCCCCTTAAGACTTCTGGGTTCTTTTTTCCATATTGCCATGAACGGAATGGCGGCAAGCGACAAGATCTTCCGTCTTCTGGATATGCCGGAAAAGGAAAAAGGTACAGAAGAGCTGTCAGCAGATAAGCTGGATATCACGTTTGAAAATGTAGAATTTGCCTATGAGAAAGACAGAAAGATTCTTGACAGTATCTGCTTTTCTATTCCTCACGGAAACTTTGTTTCTCTTGTAGGAGAGTCCGGATGCGGAAAGAGCACCATTGCCTCTATGATCATGGGAAGAAACAGGAATTACGGGGGAAAGATTTCCATCGGAAGAAAAGACCTGGCAAAGATCAGTGAAGAATCTCTTATGAAACATATCACCATGGTAAGGCATAACAGTTATCTGTTCAAAGGAACCGTGGAGGAAAACCTGCGTATGGGGAAACCGGAAGCACAGGAAAATGAGCTGAAGGAAGTACTGAAGAAAGTAAACCTCTGGGATTTTTTAAATACCCAGGAAGGACTTAAGACCAGGCTTTTAGAAAGGGGAAGTAATTTTTCGGGAGGACAGTGCCAGAGGCTCTGCATTGCCAGAGCACTGCTTCACAATACACCGGTTTATATCTTTGATGAAGCTGCTTCCAATATTGATGTGGAGAGCGAGGAGATTATTATGGAGGTTATCCGGGGACTTGCCCGGACGAAAACCGTGCTGCTGATCTCTCACAGGCTTGCTAATGTAAAGAAGTCGGACAGAATCTATGTACTGGATCAGGGAAGGATGGCAGAACAGGGAAGTCATGAAGAACTTCTCAAAAAGAACGGTGTCTATGCAAAGATGTACCGAACACAGAGGAATCTGGAAGAATATGGGCTGTGTACAGAAGAAAGGAGGGCAGGAGCATGAAAAGAAGAAGCGGTATCAAGGTCATGGGGCAGCTGATCGGACTGATCATGCCATTGATTCATGTGATGGCAGCGGCAATTTTTTTGGGAGTGGCAGGATTTTTATGTGCAATCTTTCTGACAATTCTTGCGGGAAGCGGTCTGGTTTACGGGATCATGGAAAAGACTATGGAAAATCTTCCGGTGACACAGATATTCTTTCTTCTTGTAATCCTTGCCGCAGCGCGGGGGATCCTTCACTACGGAGAGCAGGCATGCAACCATTATATAGCTTTTAAGCTTCTTGCCATCATCAGGCGCAAAGTGTTTGCTGCCCTCCGCAGACTGTGCCCTGCCAAGCTGGAGGGGAAGGACAAGGGAAATCTTATTTCTATTATCACCAGTGACATTGAGCTTTTAGAAGTGTTCTATGCCCATACGGTGTCACCTATTGCCATCGGCTTTCTCACCTCTCTCATTATGGTGATTTTTATTGGACATTTTCATATCTATGCAGGATTTTGGGCGTTGGTCTCTTATGTGACAGTAGGTGTGGGAATCCCCTTATGGAACGGAAAGAAAGGCGGACAGGCCGGCATGAAATTTAGAAACAGGATGGGGGAACTGAATACCTATGTCCTGGATTCTTTAAGAGGTCTTGAGGAGACCATCCAGTATGGCGGACAGGCAGTCCGCAAAAAAGGAATGTCAGAAAAGTCGGAAGAGCTTGGGAGGATGCAGCAGGATCTGAGCAGGATGGAGGGAAATGCCAGAGCGGTCACCAATCTGGCTATTCTTATAAGTTCTTTCGGTATGCTGTTTTTTACTGTGCTGCTGCATGAGCAGGGACAGATGGATATGGAGGCAGTGATCATCTGCACCATTGCCATGATGGGATCTTTCGGACCGGTGGTTGCTTTGGCAAATCTTTCCAACAGCTTAAACCAGACTCTGGCAAGCGGGGAGAGAGTTCTTGCCCTTCTGGAAGAAGAACCTCAGGTAGAAGAAGTTTCTGGAAATAAGAAAGTTGCCTTTGAAAACGCTGCCTGTGAGAAAGTTACCTTTTCCTATGAGGATGAGATTATTTTAAATGACTACAGTATAGCGCCGGAAAAAGGAAAAATCACAGGAATCCACGGAAAGAGCGGTTCAGGAAAATCCACTCTGCTGAAGCTGTTCATGCGGTTTTGGGATGTGCAGGAAGGAAAGGTAGAAGTTTCCGGCGTGAATGTGAAGCAGATCAATACCGAGAATCTGAGAGATATGGAATCTTATGTTACCCAGGAAACCTATTTGTTCCATGATTCCATAGAGAATAATATCCGGGTGGCAAAGCCGGAAGCCTCAATAGAAGAGATTTTGGAAGCTGCAAAAAAAGCTTCCATTCACGATTTTATCCAGGGGCTGCCAAATGGATACAATACAAAAGTGGGAGAACTGGGCGATACTCTTTCAGGAGGAGAGAGGCAGAGGATCGGTATTGCAAGGGCATTCCTGCACAATGCCCCGTTTCTCATGCTGGATGAACCTACCAGTAATCTGGATTCTTTGAATGAGGGAATTATTTTAAAATCTTTAAAAGAAGAGTGTAAAGACAAGACAGTGGTCTTAGTTTCCCACAGACAGTCTACGATGAAAATTGCGGACAAGATTTATGAGATGGAAAACGGAAGGCTTTCTTGAGAAAAGCAGGGGACAAAAACCGCCGCACCGGAAGAGAATCTGGTGCGGCGGTTCTTCATCTTCTTATGATCAGAAATTTACAGAGCTTTATAAACTTTTTCCAGCATATCAAGCAGGAAGTCCTGAGAGAATCTGCTGGTATCAATACAGAGCTGGTACTGGTTCAGATCGTTCCATTTTTCATCAGTGAAAAATTCATAATAGGATTTTCTGGTCTTATCCATTTTTTTTACTAAGCTTCTGGCACTTTTTTCTTCTCTTCCCAGGCGCTCCATAATGGCCTGAACCCGATATTCAAAGGGAGCGTATACAAAGATACTGAGACATTTGCCTTCCAGGATCTTATTGGCGCATCTTCCTACAATGATGCAGTCTTCTTTTTTTGCCAGTTCCTGAATGATCTTACTTTGGGATTCAAAGAGAACATCATTCATGGGATGGAAATGATACTGGGGCTGCATCTGCATTTGTTCCTTAATGGGGAGACGCCACTGACTCGCCTTTTTCTCATCTACTTTAACCAGTTCTTCATAGGGAATCCGATTGTCTTCGCTGGCAAGCTGTATAAGTTCTTTGTCATAAAAATGGATTCCCAGTCTTTCAGAGAGCGCTTTTCCCAGAAGCCTTCCTCCGCTTCCGTACATACGGTTGATTGTAATAATCCGATGTTCCATAGAGATACCTCCTTTATGGTGAAATTTACGAACCATTGTTTGTTGTGTTTATTATAACATAAATGTTCAGAAATTTCTATAAATACCAAAAGAGAATCAGAAAATTATATGAACAAAAACCGAAAAAATTTCTGAAGATGTGCAGAATCTAAGGCAGAAGGTTGCTTTTTCCATGGTTTTATATTATATTAAACGTTGTAATGCTCTTTTGAGAGATGTCTGTATACGGATATCTATTATCTTAGAAGTAAGTAGTGAGGAGAAGACAGAATGGAGTATACAAATCAGGGAAAAAAGATGAGCCCGGCAAAAAGGCGGAAGAAGCGGATTCAGAAAGCCTTTAAGACGGTGGGAGAGATGCTGGTGGGCATTCAGATTCTGGTAACTTTGGTCTTTCTGGCTTTTACATGGAGGCTGGGAATGATTCCAATGAAATATCTTGCTGTTGGCGCCGGAATCCTTCTGATGCTTGCACTGATCTTGCTGATAATACAAATTGCTTCAAAGAGAAAAGCCATTATCAGTAAAATAGTCAGCCTCTGTATGACAGGGGTGCTTTTGTTTGGTTCCATGTATATTTATCGGACACACAGTGCAGTGTTTGATATTTTCGGAGATACCAGCAGTGTTCAGGTAAACAGTATGCTGGTTGCAGTCAGAGCGGATGATGCAGCTGAGACAGTAGCAGATACTGCCGGATATCTTTATGGAATTCAGAGCGGAGAGAATAACGGCATGGCAGAAACTATTGAGCATGTCAGTCAGGAGACAGGTTCCCAAGTACAGACTGCTCAGTATAATACTCTCAATGAGGAGGCAGGCGCCCTTCTGGACGGAAGTGTGCAGGCGATCATTTATAATGAGGGTTACGGCGGAATGCTGGGCGAAGTTTACCCGGAATATGACAGCAAGGTAAAGATTATCGGACAGTACAGTATAGAAAATGAAAGTGAAGCTGTAAAGGAAATCCAGGGAAAGGCGGCTCAGGTCAATGTGCAGAATGAGCCTTTCAGTGTATACATCAGCGGTATTGATGTGTACGGACCCATTTCCACTAACAGCAGGAGCGATGTGAATATTATTGCAACAGTAAATCCCCAGACAAGACAGGTACTCCTTACCAGTACTCCAAGGGATTATTATGTAACTATTCCGGATATCAGCGGAGACCAGAAAGATAAGCTGACTCATGCGGGAATCTATGGTGTTGACCGTTCTATGGCAACACTGTCAAATCTTTACGGAATTGACATCCCCTTCTATGCAAGGGTGAATTTCACTTCCCTGATCCAGATTGTGGATATGATGGGCGGCATAGACGTATATTCGGAATATGCGTTTACCACCAGCGGAAATGGCGGCACAGTGATGGAAGTACAGCAGGGAATGAATCACTTTAACGGAGAACAGGCGCTTGCTTTTTCAAGAGAGAGATACAACGTGCCGGGCGGTGACAATCAGAGAGGAAAGGATCAGATGGCAGTTATTGAAGCCATGATCCAGAAGATGATGACGCCGGAGATGCTGATCCAGGCACCGTCTCTGATCAGTTCTGTCAGTGACAGTATTGATACCAATGTATCCATGGATCAGATTCAGAAACTGATTCAGGAGCAGTTAAATAACGGCGGAAGCTGGACTATTAAATCTGTAGCGGCAGAAGGCAGCGGGGATAATAATTATTGTTATTCCATGCCAGGAAGTCTGCTGTATGTTATGAATCCTGACCAGGCATCTGTGGATAATATCAAGAGCCTGATGCAGATGGTTCAGAATGGGGAACAACTTCCTGAGTAAAGGGAGGATTTTGATAAAATTCTCTGGGAAAATCCCCTGAAGGTATTGGCATACCCCACAGTAAGTGGTATGATAAACGAAAAGCAAAGAGATGAATATGATAGAGGTGCAGGTTTCAAGAGTAAGGTTCTGCAAAAAAAGGCAGGGCAGCCGCAGAACCGGAAAGGGGAAACTGCCGAAGAGATTTCTGTCAGCCCGGGACAGGATTTCTGGGGTGCGGGAGAAGATGCCGCACACTGTCACTGGATGGTGGAGCGCTATCATTATTGGGAAAAGAATAGCATAGGATTTTTACAGAACTTTAACCATGAACGCGTTCTTATCAGAGCGTACCGGAAAGCCTGAGATTTTCCGGTACGTTTCAGGGTCTGTCGTTCATGGTTTTCTTTGTGTATAAACAAACAGAAAAGGAGAAGAAAATGCAGAAGAGAAAGAGAAAAATCGGGGCGGCAGCCCTGGCAGCACTGCTGCTTATCTGTATGATGGCAGTGACTGTTTTTGCGGCAGAGGCAGGAGATGCACCCAAGCCGGCTATGTACGCCACATTCTGGGCTTTGGTACCGCCGGTAGTGGCTATTGTCCTGGCGCTTATTACAAAAGAAGTTTACAGTTCTCTGTTTATCGGAGTTCTGGTAGGAGCCCTGTTTTATTCGGGGTTCAGTTTTGAAGGAACCATTACCCATATGTTTGAGGGAGGCTTTATTAGTGTGCTTTCGGATTCTTCCAATGTAGGGATCCTGATCTTTTTGGTGATTCTTGGAACAATTGTGTGCATGATGAATAATGCCGGCGGCTCAGCAGCCTTCGGACGCTGGGCGGGAAAACACATCAAGACCAGGACAGGAGCGCAGATCACCACGATCCTTCTGGGAATCCTGATCTTTGTAGATGATTACTTTAACTGTCTTACAGTGGGAAGTGTAATGCGTCCTATTACCGACAGCCATAAAGTTTCCAGGGCAAAGCTGGCATATCTGATCGACGCCACAGCGGCTCCTGTATGTATCATTGCGCCTATCTCTTCCTGGGCAGCGGCAGTCAGTGGATTTGTAGAAGGAGAAGACGGGCTTTCTATTTTTATCCATGCGATTCCTTATAATTTTTATGCCCTGCTTACTATTTTTACTATGTTTGCTCTGGCGCTTATGAAGGTGGATTTCGGACCTATGGCTGTTCATGAGGAGAACGCGGTGAAAGGTGATCTGTTTACTACAGGGGGTCCGGCGGGAGAAGAACAGGAAAGCAGTACACAGAAGATAAAAAAAGGAAAGGTCTGCGATCTGGTAGTCCCCGTGATCGTACTGGTTATCTGCTGTATCATTGCCATGATCTATACAGGGGGATTTTTCAGCGGAACAGATTTTGTGACTGCGTTTTCTCAGAGCAGCGCTTCTCTGGCACTTTCCATGGGAAGTTTCATTGCCCTGGTGATCACAGTGATCTTTTATGCAGCAAGAAGAGTCTTGTCTTTCAGAAGATCTATGGAATGTATTCCGGAAGGATTTAAGGCAATGGTTCCCGCTATTCTGATCCTGACTTTTGCATGGACTTTAAAGGCGATGACAGACAGTCTTGGAGCGGCTGTCTTTGTTGAGACTGCTATGAGTTCTGCTTCTAAGGGACTGATGAATCTGCTCCCGGCCATTATTTTCCTTGTGGGGTGTTTTCTGGCTTTTGCTACAGGAACGTCCTGGGGAACTTTCGGAATTCTGATTCCTATTGTTGTAGGAGTATTTGAGACATCTGATCCAAGACTTATGATCATATCCATTTCTGCCTGCATGGCAGGAGCTGTATGCGGGGATCACTGCTCGCCGATTTCGGATACCACGATCATGGCGTCGGCAGGAGCCCAGTGCGACCATGTCAATCATGTTTCTACCCAGCTGCCCTATGCCATACTGGTCGCTGCAGTAAGTTTTGTAACTTATATCGTAGCTGGATTTGTAAAGACTGCATGGATCGCTCTGCCCGTGGGGATTATCCTGATGGTGACAGTATTGGCTGTGATCAAACAGCTTCATATAAGAAACAAGATATAATATGAAAACTGTTTCAGAAATTTTGCACGGTGGATTTGGACAAAAAGCAATATATATAATATTTTTAGCAACAAGAACCTAGTTTTTTTCGGCAGTTTTGTATATCCTTAAGGTATGAACAGTATGATCCAAATGCACGAAAGGAGAAGAAAATGAGCGAAACAACTTTTAAGGGCCGTGTAACGATTCCAACAGATGTAGACGTAGTGCCGGAAACTCTGGAACTGGTAAAAAGGTGGGGGGCAGACGCCATCCGCGACTGTGACGGTACGGACTATCCGGACGAACTGAAAAATGTAGACGCAAAAGTGTACTCCACTTACTATACAACAAGAAAAGATAATGCATGGGCAAAAGCAAATCCGGACGAAATCCAGCAGATGTATATTATGACACCTTTTTATACAGCAGTGGAGAGTGAACTTTCCATCCATTTGATGAATCACTTGTATCCGGATATGCTGAAAGTGAATTCCCATGATGACATCACACGCTGGTGGGAAGTGATCGACCGTACTACAGGGGAGGTAGTGCCTGTATCTCAGTGGGATTACAGCGAAGAGACAGGAAATGTAACGATTCATGACGCAAAGGAATTTCATGATTATACAGTCAGCTTCCTGGCATATATCATGTGGGATCCGGTGCATATGTACAATGCGGTGACAAACGGATGGACAAATTTCGAAAAACAGATTACCTTCGATGTGCGTCAGCCCAAAACAAAGGAATTTTCCATGAAGCGTCTGCGCAAATTCATCCAGGATAATCCTCATATTGACGTGATTCGTTATACTACATTTTTCCATCAGTTTACGCTGATCTTTGATGAGCTGGCAAGGGAAAAATATGTGGACTGGTATGGATATTCTGCATCTGTCAGCCCATACATTCTGGAGCAGTTCGAAAAAGAGGTCGGCTATAAATTCCGTCCTGAATTTATTATCGATCAGGGATATATGAATAATACTTACCGTATTCCTTCTAAGGAATTCAGAGATTTCCAGGCATTCCAGAGAAGAGAAGTGGCTAAGCTGGCAAAAGAAATGGTTGATATTACTCATGAAATGGGTAAGGAAGCAATGATGTTTTTAGGTGATCACTGGATCGGAATGGAACCTTTTATGGATGAATTTAAGACTATCGGTCTGGATGCTGTGGTAGGAAGTGTGGGAAATGGTTCTACGCTTCGTCTGATCAGTGATATCAAAGGCGTAAAATATACAGAAGGCCGCTTCCTGCCTTATTTCTTCCCGGATACTTTCCATGAAGGCGGTGATCCTGTAAAAGAGGCAAAGGTAAACTGGGTAACAGCCAGACGTGCTATCTTAAGAAGTCCTATCGACAGGATCGGCTACGGCGGATACTTAAAACTGGCAATGGAATTTCCGGATTTCATTGACTATGTAGAGAGCGTGTGCAATGAGTTCAGGACTCTTTATGACAATATTAAAGGAACCACACCATACTGCATTAAGAAAGTAGCTGTACTGAACAGCTGGGGCAAGATGCGTGCATGGGGCAACCATATGGTACATCATGCCATCTACCACAAAGAAAATTATTCCTATGCAGGTATTATTGAAGCGCTGAGCGGAGCTCCTTTTGATGTGAAATTTATCAGCTTCGACGATATCAGGAACACACCGGAGATCCTGGATGATATTGACGTTATTCTCAATGTAGGCGGCGCTTATACTGCTTACACAGGCGGCGAGAACTGGGCGGATGAGAAAATTGTCACAGCAGTGAAGAGATTCATCTACAACGGCGGAGGATTCATCGGTGTAGGAGAACCTACTGCATACCAGCATGAAGGCCGTTTCTTCCAGCTGGCAGGTGTTATGGGAGTGGAAAAGGAAACCGGATTTACCCTGAATGTGGATAAGTACAATTGGGATGAGCATGAGCATTTTATCACAGAAGACTGCAAAGGTGAAGTGGACTTTGGAGAAGGACAGAAGGCAATCTACGCCCTTCCTGATACTACCATCATCAAACAGACGGAAAAAGAGGTACAGATGGCAGTTAACGAATTCGGAAAAGGAAGAAGCGTATATATCAGTGGTCTTCCTTACAGCTTTGAAAATAGCCGTGTGCTTTACCGGGCTATCATCTGGGCATCTCATGATGAGGAAAATCTGTATAAGTGGTTCTCCAGCAACTACAATGTGGAAGTCCATGCTTATGTGAAGAATGGCAAATACTGCGTGGTGAACAATACCTACGAACCCCAGGATACCACCGTTTACAAAGGAGACGGCAGCAGCTTTGATCTGCATCTGGAGGCAAACGAAATTAAATGGTATGAAATCTGATAAAGATAAATGGGAAGAGCTGACCGGCCGGTCAGCTCTTGTCTGTTTTCTGCAGTTTCCGGTAAGCGTTTGGAGATATTCCTGTCATGCGCTTAAATGCCTGGGAAAAATAGGATTGGGAAGAGAATCCCGCAATCTCTGCGATCTTTGTCACAGGATAGTTGGTGGTATCCAGAAGATGCTGGGCTTCTTCTACTCTTTTCTGCAGAAGATAATTAATGGGGGAGATCCCTTTGTAGCTTTTGAAAGCATGTACCAGATAGTATTTGTTAATGTGTACCAGTGAGCTTAAAGTCTCCAGGGTAATGTCCTGAGAATAGTGGTCATTGATATACTGTTCTACCAGACGGCATTCCCTGGAGGTTTTCTGTCTGGGAGCGGAAAGAAAATCCTGTCTGGTTACTCTGGCCACACACAGAAGAAGCAGTTCCATGAGATTCTGGCAGACGGGCTGATAACTGCTTTTTTTCTCCTTTGCTTCCTTTATGAGAAAGTCCAGATAGGCAAAAATATCCTTGTTTTCTCCCTGGATCTTATGAATACTGTAATCATAAACACTGCTGGTATCCAGAGAACAGAACTGAACCCCTTCAATTCCCAGCGCGATATATTCCCAGGGATTTGCCCGGTTCCCCAGCTCTGTGTGTGGGATATTGGGGTTGATCAAAATAATATCATTTTTTTCTGCAGGAATTTTTTCCCCTTCAATCTGAAAATAGCCCTTTCCCTTTGTGACAAAGAAAAGTTCTGAAAAATAGTGGGAATGTTCCATGCTGTGCCAGTCCTGGTCAGAGGTGGCACAAGTGACATAGAGTAGCTGGGCGGCAGGGCGGGAAGCACTCTGATATTCCATGGAGTAGCGCTGACTGCTCATAATAGAATCCTCGTCTTTCTAACATTGTCTGCTGTACAGTAGAATTGAAAGCCGGCGCAGCCTGCTTTCTGTTCTATACTTCTATCATTATAAATTTTTTTCGGGAAAGGGACAAGGGGAAAAGAAGATCAGGCACGCAGATAATTACGCATGGTTTTCAACGCATGCTTTTCCAGACGGCTGACCTGTGCCTGGGATATGCCAATCTCGTCTGCTACCTCCATCTGGGTCTTTCCCTGATAAAATCTCATTTCTATGATATGGCGTTCTCTGTCATCCAGTCGTTTTAAAGCTTCTTTAAGGGAGAGATCCTCAATCCAGTTTTCTTCCCGGTTTTTCTTGTCGCTGATCTGATCCATGACATATAAAGTATCGCCGCCTTCTGTATAGACAGGCTCATAAAGACTTACCGGACTCTGGATAGCGTCCAGAGCGTAGACGATTTCTTCTTTGTCAATGCCGATTTCGCTGGAAATTTCCTGAATAGTGGGTTCACGGAGATTTTGTTTGATGTAATTTTCTTTTGCATAGATTGCCTTATAGGCAGTGTCCCGCAGGGAACGGCTGACACGTATGGAATTATTATCCCTCAGATAGCGCCGAATCTCACCGATGATCATGGGGACGGCGTAAGTAGAAAATTTTACGTTTAAAGTAGTGTCAAAGTTATCAATGGCTTTCATCAGCCCGACGCAGCCGATCTGGAAAAGGTCATCCGCATTTTCGCTGCTGCTGGAAAAGCGTTTGATGACGCTTAATACCAGCCTCAGATTCCCTTTGATGTATTGTTCTCTCGCTTCCATGTCACCTTCCTTAATCCGTGCAAACAGCAGGTCTTTTTCTTCATTTGTAAGAACAGGCAGGCGCGAGGTGTTCACGCCGCATATTTCCACCTTGTTAAGTGCCATAGCAAGAATCCTCCAAAAGTCTAATGTTTTACACTAAAAATGATTCTCACCATAGGTCGTCAATATACGGCAGAGAGGAAAATTTAATAAAGTTTTAGCCCTTGACAAAATTTTTTGAAAAATTTGAAAAAAAGGTATTGACAATTTACGGTAAATAATTATATAATAGCAAAGCAGTCAGCGATAACAAAGCGCTGATGAAAGAAACGGGATCTTAGCTCAGCTGGGAGAGCATCTGCCTTACAAGCAGAGGGTCATAGGTTCGAGCCCTATAGGTCCCATTCTTTTGCC
>PPYE01482742.1_pt1 | contig 98267 bp, 80 predicted proteins | sample 1559881 | NCBI WGS metagenome assembly PPYE01 (sample SAMN08240022, study PRJNA423297) | Human gut metagenome, whole genome shotgun sequencing project.
AGCCCGTGGGGGAATCGAACCCCCCTTTCAAGAATGAAAATCTTGCGTCCTAACCGATAGACGAACGGGCCATCCTTTATTTCAGGAAGAACTCCTGAAGTCTCACGAGGATACATATCTCTCGTTTGCGGATGCAAAGGTAGGAAGAATTTTGAAATCTCCAAAACATTCGCTCCTTTTTTTATGAAATTTGCTGCGTTTTTTTGAGTTCCCTTTCATTAAACGGAATTCCTTTTGCCGTTTTTTAGGTTTCTCGTGGCTGAACCTTATGTTTCCCTTCCGTAAAACTTACGGTTCCGCCTTGAGAAACGTAGGTTTCGCGGGAAGGAAACGTAAAAAGTGCCTCGTGGTGTGAAGAAAAAGTTTACGGGTTTTGTTTGTTTTGTATAAGGACTTTTTCTATCTTTCGTCCGCAAAAATAGATTTTATATTTAGGATAATTTGAAAGATGGAATGCTGTAAATTAAGGTCCGTCGGCCTGTATAATGGAAAGGTCTGTCTGGCAGAATGGGGAGATAAAGAAGGGGAGCCTTCTTCTTTCCAGGTGTTGGCTGAGTGTACGGAATTAGTGTATGTGCGTTTACGTACGTTGGAGGCGGTGGCCTCTTTTCGTTTTTTAGAGAGGGCTCTTGCTGTGATGGCGCATTATGACATGCCTGTTTTTGCCATGGCTTCTTCGGCTGGAAGTTTTTCTGTGGTGACGGGAGCGGATGCTTCTGCTTTGCAGAACGTTTGTAAGGAACTTTCCGTATTTGCGGAAGTGACGGTGGAGAAAGAGGTGGAAGTGATATGTGTACAAGAGACGGCTGAGCGCAAAGGGGAGATGTCGGAAAAAGGTCTGGTGACTTTGCTGAAGGATATTCCTCTGCTGATGGTGTCTTCTGAAGAAGGCTCGGGCAGTGTTTCGCTGACAGTGCGGAGAAAGGAGCGTGACAAAGTGCTGAATTTGTTCTTTGCTTGCTGATATGTTGCAGAAGTTGGATGGAGTAGTGCTGCACGTAGTCAGGTACAGTGACAAATCGAACATTGTGCATATCTATACCTGTCAGCATGGAAGTATGTCGTTTGTGATACCTGCCACGCGTTCGCGCAAGTCGCTGGTAAACGGGGCGTTGTTTCGTCCGCTTTCCCTGGTTGAGGTGGAAGCCGATGTGCGTTCCCGTACTTCTTTACCTCCGGTGAAGGAAGCAAGATTGTCTTATCCGTTGGAGTCAGTGCCTTACGACCCGTACAAATTAAGTATCGCGATGTTTTTGGCTGAGTTCTTGTCGCATGCCTTACGCGAGGAAGGGAAAAACGAACCGCTGTTTGCTTATCTGGTGTCGTCTATTCGTTGGCTGGATGCCTGCAGGAGTGATTATGCTAATTTCCACCTGGTGTTTCTGATCAGGTTGTCCAGGTTCTTGGGTTTTTATCCTAATCTGGAAGATTATCGGGAGGGTAGCTGGTTTGATATGCTGAATGCGTGTTTCGTAGAGAACAAGCCTTTGCACGGCATCTGTCTGTCTCCTGAAGAGTCGTCGCACATCTGTCAGCTGGCACGTATGAATTATGAAACGATGTTTCTTTTCGGTATGAACCGTATGGAGCGGCAGCGTTGTCTGACTGTGATGATGGAATATTATCGTCTGCATCTTCCGGAATTCCCTGAACTGAAATCGCTTGATGTGCTGAAGGAACTTTTTGCTTGATACCTGAGTGACGATGGGAATAAAAAAACGGGACTCTCCTTTCATTTGAGAAAAGAGAATCCCGTTTTTTTGATGGGGATATAAATGAGATTATCCCAGCAATTCTTTTACTTTGGCAGAAATTGCTCTACCTTCAGCCAGACCAGCCAGTTCTTTAGAAGCTACTCCCATCACTTTACCCATGTCTTTTCCGCTGGTAGCGCCTACGCGGGCGATGATTTCTTTCAGTTTAGCTTCCAGTTCTTCCGGAGAAAGCTGTTTCGGAAGGTATGCTTCAATCACGCGTACTTGAGCCATTTCTTCTTCTGCCAGGTCAGCGCGGCCTTGTCCTTCGTATACAGAAGCTGAATCTTTTCCTTGTTTCACCAGTTTCTGCATGATTTTCAGGGCTGCATCATCGGTCAGGGTATCGTTGGCACCCGGAGCGGTTTTTGCTTCCAGAAAACATTTCTTTACGTTGCGCAAAGTCTCCAGTCTGACTTTGTCTTTGGCTTTCATTGCCTCTTTGATATCGTTGCTAATCTGTTCAAATAAATCCATATTCATTATAAAGTTTAAATGTTGTTCTCTTTGTGATGTTTAGAAAGTAATCGTCATGGAGCCGGTGTTGGTTGTAGTTTCCGTTTCCGGTACAATCTTTTCTTCTGTAGTCGCTTTCGAACGGATATTCTCCAGTTCCATCTTGGTGCGCTTGTAGGTAGGAGTTGTTTCTACCATGCTGATGATATCATCGTTGGCCAAGTCTTCCTGACTGAAGATGTAGATGTTCGGACGTTTCTTGCGGATGCTGCTTTTCAGGATGCTCTTTCCGTAGTAGTCGCTTCGACGTTCGTCTTTCTTTTGCTCTTCTTCTTCCAGATCGTCCAAACGTTTCTGCTCTTCAAGTGAACGCTGTTTGAGCACATTGTCCATGCCCGGAACGTCTTTGATGCCGAATCCCGTAGCCAGAATGGTGAATTTCACTTTGTTTTCCAGCGTTTCATCAGTGTAAAGACCCCATTTGGTTTCTACGTCCTTGCCGAACTTGCTCATGAATTCATGGATTTCATCCATTTCACCCATCATCAGTTCGCTGTTCGGGCTATAGGTAATTACGAACAACACTTTCTTGGAGTTGAAAATATCGTTGTTGTTCAGCAACGGGGAATGAAGTGCATCGGTAATAGCCTGTGTGACTCTTCCTTCACCTTCTCCGTATCCTGTACTCATGATTGCTACACCACCGTCCTTCAATACGGTCTTCACATCGTTGAAGTCCAGGTTGATGATACCTCTCAAGGTGATGATTTCTGCAATACTCTTTGCGGCGATAGACAGTGTGTCGTCTGCCTTTCCAAAGGCATTCATTACACTGATGTCAGAATATACATCGCGCAGGCGTTCGTTGTTGATAACCAGTAGGGCATCCACATGCTTGCTCATTTCCTCCACTCCGTCAAGGGCCTGGTCGATTTTCTTGTTGCCTTCGAATAGGAACGGAATGGTCACGATACCTACGGTCAGGATTTCCATGTCCTTAGCCGTTTTGGCAATGATAGGAGCTGCACCGGTTCCGGTTCCACCTCCCATACCAGCCGTGATGAATGCCATGCGGCATCCGTCGTTCAGCATATTCTTGATGTCTTCGATGCTTTCTTCAGCAGCAGCACGTGCCTTGGCCGGACGGTTTCCGGCTCCCAGTCCTTCGCTACCCAGCTGTAGTTTCCGGAGCACGGGTGATTCTTCCAGAGCCTGGTTATCCGTGTTGCAGACCACAAATGTCACATCATGGATACCTTCTTTGTACATGTGATTGACGGCATTACCTCCTCCGCCACCCACACCAATTACTTTTATTATATGTGGAGAGTCTTTCGGAAAATCGAAAGGTACCATTGTTTCGTCTGACATAATCCTAATATGTTTATGTAAATGAATAATCAGTTATCTTTTAATATTTCATCTGAAAGGTTTGTAACTTTCTTGGCAAAGAGGTCAAACCAACTGTTTTCTTTTTTCTCCTTGTTGATTTTCTTTTCCAGTTCATTCAGATCTTCTTCCTTTTCAGCGAGGTGCATGCGCCGTGCATTTTCTACTTCCTTCAATGCAGCTTTGTATTTTTTCTTGCTGAGAAGTAGACTGGCTTCTTCTACGTATGCAGTATATTCTTCCAGTCGTTTACGGTTACGTTCTTCTTCCTGACGTTTTTTCTCTTCATTGATTTTGCGGATGCGTTCAGCTTCTTCTTCCGCTTTTCTTCTGGCTTCTTCCGCCTGAATACGTTCGGCTTCTTTGCGTTTGGCTTCTTCTTCCTTTTCCTTCAAATCTTCAATGAAGTCGAGCTGGTGACCTCTTCGAGGGTCTACCTTGAGACAGTTTTCTTTACCTTCGGCCAGTAATCCGATCAGTGTGTTCTGTGTTCCGTCTTTTGGAATTTCAATGGCACCGTTCAGTGTAATGTTTCCTCCTTTGGCAATACGGATTTTTTCAATCTTGGTAATCTGTTTGAATGCTTCGTCCATGTTAGGCATGTTCGAAGCCCCACCGGTAAGAATCAGTCCGGCCAGCAATTTATCGCCGTATTCAGATACCATGATTTGATTCCATACATTCGAGATGATTTCATTTACACGAGCTTCCACGATGTATTCCAGTTTGTGGGCTGCAATGCTACATTTCCCTTCGATGCTGTATTCCTGTTCATCTACGGTTTCGTCATTTTCTGCCGGAGGTGTCAATGCACATCCGTAGCGGAGTTTCAGCTGTTCTGCATCTTCTTCTTCGATTTGCAGGCTGCAAATATCTTTGGTAATGTTATTGCTTCCCAATGGAATGACCGCTAGATGGCGCAGGATGTTGTTCTTATATACTGCCACAGTCGTTGTGTCTGCACCTAAATCTACGAGTGCACAGCCGGAGCGTTTTTCACTGTCGGTCAGTACCACGCTGGCGGTAACAACTGGCGAAAGGAAATAGTCTGCTATTTCGTATTTGGTCTGGTTGAAACACTTGGTGATTCTGTCTTTGAGCGTATGATGTGCGATAATATTCAAATAACGCCCCTCAATGCGGTCGGCTGAAATACCGACAGGTTCAGTCAGCAGATTGTTTCCTACTTTGTATTCCTGTGGTTCTACATCCAGAATCTCCTGATCTATTAGTGAGATTTCCCGGTTGCTTTCCATAAGTGATTCAATCAGCGCTTGTGATATTTTGGTGTCTTCTCCTAATTGCTTGGTCACATTGTTACGTGTGCTTCGTATAGACTGTCCGCCTATTCCCACATAGACTTTCTTGATGGAAGCCTGCAAATCTTCTTCCAGCTTCTGGATAACAGAAACCAGCACTTGGGTAGTTTTATCCAGATTGAAGATTGCTCCCTTTTTAATGCAATCTGACGAAGGTGTATTGGCATAGGCAAGAATCTGGATACTTCCATCAGCATTCTTTTTGCCGGCAATTCCTGTGATGTGAGTCGAACCCAGTTCGATAGCTGCTATAAAATCTGTTACTGCCATATCTTAGTCTTCTTTTTTTGTTCCGATAATTTGATTGTTAAACTCAATACTGATTCGCTCATATTTGTTCCAGCCGATGCGGTTGAGCACTTTGCTGTAAAACGTTTGCAATTTACTGAATTTTTCTTCAAAATCAGTGGCTTTCCCTAAAAAAAGAATATGGTCGCCTACTCGGGGGACAATTTCCAGTTCTTTTTTCGGGGTTACGTTTATCTGTTCCACTTGGGCTTTCCAAAACGGATTGCGCTGGAGGTACATGCCTAATTCGTATAATTCCTGTTGAGCAAACTTTCGGTCAATAAAACCCGTGGCAACGGCTACATGAATTGGTTTTCCTGTGGCATTCATGATTTTCCCGGAATGGTCAATGTAGTAATTGTCCCCATTGCTGCTCATGACTCGTAAGAGAGGGATACGCTGGTAGATTTCAATTCCTACTTTCCCTCCCGAAGTGAGATAGCATTCAGCTCTGCTGATGAAAGGATGCTGTGACAGCACTTCCTCTAGCTGGCGGACATTGATTGTGCCAATACGCTTTTTTTCCGGGTATAGATTCTTCTGCTTTAGTAGTTTGGTTACTTCTGCTTCAGTGATAAAACCGTAGTCAATGCTGTCTTTAACAACCAATTCCATACCCTTGCAGACCTGATTTTCGGGCTTGCGATTGAATATAGTAACGGCCACTATGAGGTATATAGAGATCGCTACCAGAATGCAGAGTATGAGAATTCGTTTAATCATCTATCTTTTAGTAATTCATAAATTTGTGGAACGTAATTGTTTATGTCTCCAGCTCCAAGCGTGATGAGTACGTCCAGCTTTTTATTTTTCAGTACTTCCATAATCTGCTCTTTGGAACACATACTTTTTTCTATGCCTGGGCGTAAGTTGTCATAGATAAGCTGACTGCTTACTCCTGGTATCGGGGCCTCCCGGGCTGGATAAATATCCAGCAGAATCACTTCATCTAAGAGTGACAGGCTATGGGCAAAATCCTGGTAGAAATCGCGGGTACGCGTGTAAAGATGAGGCTGGAACACGGCCGTGATTTTCCGGTTAGGATATAATTTGCGGATAGAGCTTACACTCTGTCGGATTTCTTCCGGATGATGTGCATAATCACTCAGAAAGATGATGTGTGAGTTTTTTATCTTGAAATCAAAACGACGGTCTACACCTCTGAACTGTAGCATTGCGGCCTTTATTTCTTCTGTGGTGGCACCCCCGATTTGTGCTAAAGCCATAGCGGCAATACCGTTTTCAATATTGACAAAAACAGGTACTCCTAGCTGCACGTTGGTGATGTTGCCTAAAGGAGATATATAGTCGAAATAAATTTCACCGTCGTCAATACGGATGTTTTCGGCATGGAAGTCTCCTTTTTCGGTAGAGTAGGTGTATACGGTAACTCCCGGCTGTACATCGGGTTTCAGCTCCAGTCCTTCCTTGATAATCAGGTATCCGGACGGACGGATAAGTGAGGTATACTTACGAAAACTTTCCAGGTAAGCTTCGTGCGTACCGTAAATGTCCAGATGGTCTGAATCGGTGGCAGTAATAACCGTAGCATATGGAGTCAGCCAGTGGAATGAACGGTCGAATTCGTCTGCTTCGATAACTACATAGTCACTTTTATCCGACAGTAGAAGGTTAGTCTGGTAGTTCTTGGAAATACCTCCTAAAAATGCATTGCATCCCACGTGCGAATGGTCCATCAGGAAAGCTGCCATGGTAGAGGTGGTTGTTTTTCCATGAGTTCCGGCTACGCACATTCCTTTCTCAGTCTGAGTCAGCATTCCTAATACCTGGGCACGTTTGTGAATCTCAAACTGATGTTCCTGGAAATAAACCAATTCTTTGTGGTTGGCAGGGATAGCAGGTGTGTAGACCACCAGCGTGGTTTCCGGATGAAGAAATGCTTCCGGGATGAGAGATACATTTTCTTCATAATGGATGTCTGCTCCTTCTACAATCAATTTCTCTGTCAGCTCGCTGGGAGTGCGGTCATAACCGCCTACTTTTTTCCCTTTTGACAGGAAATAGCGTACCAGGGCACTCATGCCTATGCCTCCGGCTCCAATGAAATAGACTGCCTGTATGGTATTAATGTTCATGATTTTCTTTGTATTTTAACGCTAGCTTGCAGACTTCCTTTGCGATGATAGTGGCAGAGTCCTTGATAGCCAGTTTGGTGATGTTATTACTTAATTCTTTCAATAAATTGGGCTTGTGAACCGCTTCGATAGCGGTATCCAGCAGTTTTTGAGTTGCTTCGCTATCTTTAATGTAAAGTGCTGCATTTTTGTTGACAAGTGCCAATGCATTTTTTGTCTGGTGGTCTTCTGCTACATTGGGAGAAGGTACCAAGATGACTGGTTTGCCTAACAGACAGAATTCTGAGATAGAACCTGCACCTGCACGACTGATTACCACATCTGCAGCACTATAAGCTGTAGCCATATCGGATATGAAGTCGGTTACGTGCAACATTGGAAGTTTCCCGTAAGCCTTTACAGCTTGTTTGGCTTCATTGATATAGATTTTCCCGGTCTGCCAGATAAACTGTACTCCCGATTCTTTGATTTTGTCGAATCCCTGCATCAGGCAGTTGTTGATTGTGCGTGCTCCCAGGCTGCCTCCGACAATTAGAATGGTCTTTTTCTCCGGGTCTAATCCGAACGAGCGGATTGCTTCTTCACGTGATATGTTTTTGCTCAACAACCCTTGTCTGACCGGATTTCCTGTCAGAATGATTTTGTCTTTATCAAAGAACCGTTCCATTCCTTCGTATGCCACGCAGATTTTTTCTGCTTTTTGTGCCAATAACTTATTGGTGACTCCGGCATAAGAATTTTGTTCCTGTATCAGCGTGGGAATACCCATCATGCCTGCCATTTTCAGGGTAGGACCACTGGCATAGCCTCCTACGCCTACAGCTGCATGAGGCTTGAAGTCTTTTATGATTTTACGGGCCATCAGCTGACTTTTGAACAACTTGATAAGTACGCTGATGTTTTTCAATAAATGCTTTCTGTCAAATCCAGCGACTGGTAATCCGATAATCTTGTAACCTGCGGCAGGAACACGTTGCATTTCCATTCGTCCTTCAGCTCCGATAAACAAAATCTCAGTGTCCGGATATAATTCCTTTATGGCGTTGGCAATGGAAACGGCGGGGAAAATATGTCCTCCCGTGCCACCTCCACTTACTATGATACGTAATTTTTCTTCCATATTCTTATGTGATTTACCTGCAAAGGTAAGAATAAACTTTTAAACGGATTTCTCCTGTGGTGTGATATTATTTTCTGGAGCAATCTCCTGAGATTGTTCTGTCTGTTGTGCAAGCAATTCTTCTGCCTGCTGACGTTTCAGGTCATTTACATATCGGCTGATACTCAGAATCATTCCAATGTAAACACAGTTGACTAGAGTTGATGTACCTCCTTTGCTGATAAGTGGTAAAGGCTGTCCGGTGACTGGCATAATTCCTACGGCTACCAGCATATTAAATGTGGCCTGCAATACAAGCAGAATCCCAATGCCTGTGACCAAAAATACGTAATATGACTTGTCACAGTTTCTGGCTATTTTGGCAATTCTCATCAGAAGCAGGATGTAAAGAATGGCTACGAAAGCTCCTCCTACAAGCCCCAACTCTTCGATGATGATGGCATAGATAAAGTCGGAAAAAGCTTGTGACAGGAAATCCCGCTGTACACTGTTTCCCGGACCTTTCCCTAAAATGTGGCTACTTGCTATGGCAATATTGGCATGGGCTATCTGTGCATCATTGTCGATGTCGAATTTGGCCGCCGGTATTTCACTCTCATCAAAATGATTGTTCAAGCGGCTTTGCCAGGTTACCATACGATGAAGCCCGATTTTATCCCAGGCTTCCCCCGGAATATATTTGATGGTTCCTACACCAATGATGATGCAGGCAAACCCGATGCCTGCAAGTAATCCGAGTTGCTTGAAAGGGACTCTTCCTACAAACATGAGTAGGAAAACACTTCCCGCCAACAAGACTGCCGTGGAAAGGTTTTCACTTACAATGAGTCCACAAGTAGCAGCCGTAATGCCGCATATATACTTGAAAGCCTTTTTGTTGGCTCCATTTTCTTCCTGCATGCGTGAAAGAATGAATGCGACAGTAATGATGGTTGCCATTTTGGCGACTTCTGAGGGTTGGAACTGAATGAAACCTAAATCAATCCATCGTTTGGCTCCATTGGTAAGGGCTCCAATCACGAATACGGCTATCAATAATACCCATGATATAGGTAGTAAAGCGATAAAAGTCTTAAACCAGCGACAGGGAATATTATGCACAATCCATACAGCGATGGTACCAACCATCAGTAAGGTCAGATGGTTGGTAATCGGTCCCCAGTGGTCTCCACTTTTATAGGTAAGCGTACTGGATGCACTAAATACCTCTACAATGGATATCAGGCAGAGGAACAGATAAATAATCCAGATAGCTTTATCCCCTTTAAAAAAGTTTTTTAGCAAATCCATGTGCTATGATTCTAACTTTTTAATGATGCTTATAGGTTTCTTACACACTCTTTAAACTGGTCGCCTCGGTCCTCATAACTTTTAAACAGGTCAAAGCTTGCACAGCACGGACTCAGCAATACGGTTTCTCCTTTTTTTGCCATGTTGTAGGCCGCATTTACTGCATCAGGCATACTCTGTACGTCTACAATTGGAAGACCAAAGCTACCGAAAAAGTCGTGCAGCTTTTCGTTATGGAGTCCTAAGAATATCAGTCCGCTACATTTCTCTTTTACAAGGTCGGCAATCTCATTGTAGTCATTTCCTTTATCTTTACCTCCCAAGATTAAGATGGTTTTAGTCTTCATACTTTGAAGGGCATACCAGCATGAATTGACGTTCGTAGCTTTTGAGTCGTTGATATAATCCACTCCTTTCACGCGTGCTACCTTTTCCAGTCTGTGTTCTACGCCTTTGAAGTCATTCAGCGCTTCGCGGATGCATTCTTTGCGAATACCAGCAATGTTAGCAGAGATACCGGCAGCCATGGAATTGAAGAGGTTGTGAGTTCCAGTCAGGGCTAATTCTTCCTGTTCCATGTTGAATGCGATAGGACGGGTGAAATACACCTTGTTTTCTTCGGTAAAGGCAGCAACTCCCTCTTCGTTCTTTTCAGCGAATGGGAAGTATTGTCCGTGAATACCATATTTATGAAGTTCCTTCTGTATGATAGGGTCGTCGTTCCAGAAAATGAAAGCATCATCATCCGTTTGGTTCTGAATAATGCGGAATTTGGCATCTACGTAATTCTGCATTTCGAATCCGTAACGGTCCAGATGGTCTGGAGTAATGTTCATCAGCACGGCAATATTGGCATGGAACTTATACATGTTGTCGAGCTGGAAACTGCTGAGCTCAATGACATAGTAGTCATAATTACATTCAGCCACCTGATAAGCCAGGCTTTGTCCGATATTGCCTGCCAGTCCCACATTCAGGCCTGCTTTCTTGAAGATGTGATAAATCAGTGAGGTTGTGGTGGTTTTCCCATTGCTGCCTGTGATACAAATCATTTTGGCATTGGTATATCGGCCTGCAAATTCAATCTCCGAAATGATGGGAGTACCCTGATTCTTTAATTTCAGAATGATAGGAGCATCATTGGGAATTCCCGGGCTTTTAATCACTTCATCCGCATTCAGAATCAACTCTTCTGTGTGTTTACCTTCTTCCCATTGAATACCTCTTTCGTTCAACATTGCTTTGTACTTGTCCTTGATGAGGGACATGTCTGATACAAATGTGTCAAATTCTTTTTTCTGTGCCAGGACAGCGGCACCAGCTCCGCTTTCTCCTGCTCCTAAGATGACAATTCTTGCCATTGCTTTATCTGATTTTAAGTGTGATTATCGTAATTGCTGCTAATACAATGGTTACAATCCAGAAGCGGACTGTAATCTTGGACTCATGGAATACGCTGTGAGGGCGTGTGATCAAATAAGTACAGTTGGGGTCGAGCTGCGCCAGGGTCGTACGGAAATGGTCGTGAATCGGTGAGCGCTTGAATATACGCTGTTTGACTCCTTTTTTCTTGCCGCGCTGGAAATACTTCACTTGAAGAATAACCGACAGGTTCTCGACCAGGAATACTCCACATAGAATAGGAATTAATAACTCCTTGTGTATGATGATGGCAAATACGGCGATAAGTCCTCCAATAGTAAGACTTCCCGTATCGCCCATGAATACTTGTGCAGGGAAGGCATTGTACCATAAGAAACCAACCAGTGCTCCAATGAAGGCACAGATAAAAATTACCAGTTCCTCACTTCCTGGAATATACATGATATTCAGGTATTCTGCATATTCTATGTGACTGGATACATAGGCCAGTATCCCTAAGGTAACCCCGATAATGGCCGAGTTCCCGGCTGCCATGCCATCCATACCATCGTTCAGGTTGGCTCCATTGGAAACGGCTGTGACCACAAAAATGGTGATGAATACAAAGACAATCCATCCGGCATCCTGTGCGTGCTCTCCTAAAAATCCTACAAAGTCAGCATAATCCAAGTTGTTGTTCTTGAAGAAGGGGATTGTTGTCTTGGTTGATTTCTCATCCACAGGTTTATGGACCACGTCAACCACACGACCGTCTTGTTGGATTTCAATGTTCTCTCGTATTACTACATCCGGACTCAAGTACAGAGCCAGACCAACAATCAGTCCTAGACCTACCTGGCCGATGATTTTAAATTTGCCATGAAGTCCTTCCTTGTCTTTCCGAAAAACCTTGATGTAGTCATCCAAAAAGCCTAAAGTTCCGAGCCACAGGGTGGTAACCAGCATCAATATCATGTAGATGTTATGCAATTTACCTAATAACAGGCAAGGAATCAGAATGGCTACGATGATAATGATACCTCCCATTGTCGGGACACCAACCTTATTGACGTTAAAAGGGTCAATGGACGCATCACGTTGTGTCTCTGTAATCTGTTTCTTTTTGAGCAGGTTAATGAAATATTCTCCAAAGATGGCAGAAATCAATAAGGAGAGGATGACAGCCATTAATGAACGGAACGATACGTATCCGAACATTCGTGCTCCCGGAAAATTGAATTGCTCTAAATATTGAAATAAATAATATAACATTGTCTTGCCTCTGTTTTTTAAAGTTCTCCTTTGAATATTTCGTCCAATACTTCTTTGTCGTCAAAATGTGATTTGACACCCTTTACATCCTGATAAGTTTCGTGTCCTTTTCCGGCAATCAGGATGACATCTTGCGGTTGGGCCAACATACATGCGGTACGGATAGCTTCTTTGCGGTCGACAATGCTGATAACTTTTTTCATGTCGTCCTTGCTAAGTCCTGCTAGCATGTCATTGATGATGTCTTGCGGCTCCTCGAAGCGTGGATTATCAGAAGTGATAATTACTTTGTCACTTCTTTGAGCAGATTCTTTTGCCATTAAAGGACGTTTTCCTTTGTCACGATTCCCTCCGGCACCTACTACCGTAATGACTTGTCCTCTTCCTCTTAACACTTCATGGATGGCTTCCAATACGTTGACTAATGCATCGGGTGTATGTGCATAGTCTACGATGGCTGTATAGCCTTTGGGAGAACGTTTGGCATCGAAGCGTCCGGAAACAGGGCGAAGCATACTCAGTTTTACCAATATATCTTCCGGGCGTTTCCCTAACAGGCAAGCTGCTCCATATACAGCCAGCAGGTTGGATGCATTGAAGCGTCCGATAAATTGTACGTTTACTTCTCGGTTATTAATGTCAAGCAACATTCCGTCAAAACTGTCTTCCAGTACTTTGCCTTTGAAATCGCATAAAGAATGTAGTGAATAAGCAGCCACTTTGGCTTTGGTGTTTTGTGTCATGATTGTACCGTTCTTGTCATCCAGGTTAGTCAGCGCAAAAGCTTGTTTCGGAAGATTGTCAAAGAATGCTTTCTTTGCTTTCAGGTAATTTTCAAATGTCTTGTGGTAATCCAGGTGATCACGGGTAATGTTCGTGAAAATGCCACCGGCAAAAGTCAGGCCACTGATACGTTTTTGTACTACAGAATGTGAACTGACTTCCATGAATACATATTTGCATCCTTCATCAGCCATACGTCCCAGCAACTGATTCAGTGTAATCGGGTCTGGAGTAGTATGGTCAGTAGGGATGGCCTCTCCGTCAATGTAATTGCACACTGTAGAGATTAATCCGGCCTTATATCCAAACAAACGGAACATATTATATAATAAGGTAGCAATGGTCGTTTTTCCGTTAGTACCAGTTACTCCTACTAATTCCAGTTTGGAAGTCGGGTCTCCATAGAATGTAGTAGCAAGTTTGCCAACGGCTTCTTCTGTGTCTGACAATTGTACATAAGTCACATTAGATTCAATTTGTACAGGCAGCTGTTCACAGACGATTACCGTTGCTCCATTCTCAATGGCTTTGGAAATATAGTTATGCCCGTCAGCTTGCGTTCCTTTTACGGCTACAAACATGAATTCGTTTTGCACCATGCGTGAATCCATGTGAATACCATTTACCTCCAGGTTGGTATCTCCTATGATTTGCTGTGCGTTGACAGCTTTTAGCATATTCTCAAGTTTCATTGCTTTCTAGTTTAATGTTAATGTTATTGTTTGTCCTTTATGTAAATAAGAGCCTGCATTCAGGCTTTGTCTGATTACCTTTCCTGTACCTGACAAACGTACGTGGAGACCTTTGCTTTCCAATAAATAGATTGCATCTTTTGCTCCCATACCTCTTACGTTAGGTACTAAATTCTTTTCCGTGTTTGTTCGCTTTAATTCAGCATAAGTCGTTGTGCAGTTCGCTTTCCCCCAGATAGGAGTATTGCTTTTCGGTATGCTTGAACTGTTACTTTGGATATTCAGATTCTGTAACACATAAGATGCTTCGCGCAAGTCACCATTCTTTATTTCAGGAATAATTACTGAAGTAGAGTCTTTTGCTGAGGCTAAATCCTGATACAGATGCTTGGCATAAATACGCTCAGCAATTCGGCTGAATACGCTACCAGCCTGCAAACCTCCTGATGCAGGACCATGTGGTATCTGAATGGACACCATACAACTGTATTTAGGTGCTTCAGATGGGAAATAGCCGCAGAAGCTGACTAAGTAACTTACTCCTCCAGCTTTGTATCCAGCTTTTCCTTGAGAAACTTGGGCAGTACCTGTTTTTCCGGATACACTAAACTGTTTACTTCCGGCAGGTTTGGCCAGTCCTTCAGAAACCACCTTTCGCAGAATCCCTTGAATCATAGTAAGGGTAGTGTCTGAACAGATTTTAGGATTTACAATCTCTGTAGGAAATTCTTGTATGATTTCTCCGTCTTTTGCGATAGCTTTTACAAACTTAGGCTTGACCATGACTCCATTATTGGCTATGGCATTGTAAAAATTCAGCATATAGATAGGAGGAATCATCGTTTCATATCCGATGCTCATCCAAGGCAAGGAGGTTTTGGCGAAGTATCGTTCTTTAGGTCCCAATATACGAGGACTTGCTTCTCCTACAAAACCTAAATTTAAAGGTTTGTCAATGCTCATGCGTTTCAGCCCATCTATAAATTTCTGTGGATTGTCTCCGTAGAATTTGTCGATGATGCTTGATACGCCGACATTGGATGATACTTCCATGATTCTGGTTACGTCTATTTTTCCATATCCGCCTTTATACCAGTTCCAGTCTTTCATGTTGCTTCCGTGCATATTGACCACACCATTACCCGTATCTACCATGTAGTCGGGAGTAATGAATTTATCTTCCAGAGCTACCATGATTGAAGCAGTCTTGAAGGTAGAACCCGGCTCCATCAAGTTACTTACGGCGATATTTCGCATCTCATAATAGTTCCCGTCACCAGCTCGGGTCATATTTACGTTGGCCTTTACTTCTCCAGTTGCTACATCCATGACAATGGCTACTCCAAACACGGCTTCAAGATTCTTTAGTTGGTCTACAAGGGCCTTTTCGGCAATATCCTGCATGTCGACATCAATTGTGGTAATTATATCACAACCATCTACGGCAGGTTTGTCGATGATGTTCAGATATTTGTTCATGACTTTCTGACGGTGAGTAATACCATCCTGTCCTTTCAAGATAGAATCGTATGTCAATTCTATTCCGTTCTTTGCTCCCAATGCAACATCCGGATACATATCGCCTAACGTACGTGCCGCCAATGAACCGAATGGCTTTTTGCGCTGGTTGAAAGCTAGTTCATGAAATCCTCCTTTAAATTTACTTAAGTTGAATACGGGTAATTTCTTGGCTTCTTTGTATTCAATGTAAGAAATACGTCGTGGATAGAGAAGGTAGTTCCGGCTCTTCTGCCGTCTGCCTTTCAAGATGTGCTGGCGGAATTCCTTTGCGCTTTTATCAGGAAAGATTTGATGAAGTCCTTCGCATATTTCCGTCAGGTGGTTCATCAGCATGGTGTCTTTTGTTTCTCCACCTGCCTTGAAATCCATGTAAATCTTATACTCTGGCAGACTGCTGGCCATCAGTTTCCCATCTGCAGAGATGATATTGCCTCTAGTGGGATGGACAATCACATTTTCTTTGATGAAACGGTCAGCCACATCCTTCCAGTATTGTCGCTCTGCAAACATGATAATTGCTGCTTTTGCAATGATAGCAATAGCCAGCAACGCCATGATGAATACAATAAGCGTATATCGTAGTATGATATTTTTTTGTCCAGGTACCATTTTAATCCTTGTTTTTTATTAGATAGGGCGGGGTGGAAGCTGTTTCCAGTGGAGTCCCTTCAGTAGAGATATACTCTTCAATGCGCGACTGGCGGCTTTTTTCCGTTAGTTCAGAGGAAATAGTCAGTGCGTCATATTTTGTATCGATTAATTCCTTTTTCAAACGGTCTATTTCAATCATTTCCTGCTGACTGGAATAGCGGTTGTCTATGTACAGGATGACAAGAATCATAATCAGTATGATTAAGTTAGCCTGTTTTCTCATCAGGTGTACCAGTACTTCTCCTCCTAATATGCTTCTCCAAGTAATATGTGGAGTTTCTTGTGGTGTCATTTCTTGGTGTTCCATGTGTTACTTCTTTTCTGCAATCCTCAGTTTGGCGCTACGTGAACGTGGGTTACGCTGTATTTCTTCTTCGCTGGGGGTAATAACCTTATTGTTGATTAATTTGAACGGAGTTTCTACGTTTCCGAAAAAATCCTGTTTAGCCTTTCCTTCAATGTTGCCCGTTTTCATGATGTTTTTTACCATGCGGTCTTCCAGTGAATGATAGGTAATAACTACCAGTCTTCCTCCCGGTTTGAGCACCTCAGTTGCGGCATAAAGCATTTCTTTCAGTGCTTCCATTTCTTGGTTTACTTCTATTCGAAGTGCCTGAAAAACTTTGGCTAACTCTTTCTTTTCTCTTTCTCTTCCGTAAAGTGGTTTTACAATTTCAATGAATTCTCCTATGGTTTCCACTGGCTTTTGTGCTCTAGCCTTTACAATCGTGGCAGCCAGTTTACGACTGTTTTTCAATTCTCCGTAAAGATAAAACAAGTCAGCTAACTTTTCCTCCTCATACGTGTTGACAATATCGGCGGCAGTAATGCCCGCACGTTTGTTCATTCGCATGTCCAGTTTTCCGTCAAATCGGAAAGAAAAGCCTCGCTCTGAGTCATCAAAATGGTGAGATGAAACACCTAAATCGGCTAAGATTGCGTCTACTTCTTCCACTCCGTAATAGCGAAGGAAATTGTGCAGGTAGCGAAAATTACTTCTAACAAAAGTAAAACGTTTGTTGTTGATAATATTTCTTTCTGCATCGGCATCCTGGTCAAAGCTGAACAGCCGGCTCTTGCTGTCCATGTGTCGCAATATTTCTCTGGAATGTCCTCCTCCCCCGAATGTCACATCCACGTAAATGCCTCCAGGTTGAAGATGCATGCCTTCAATGCTCTCCTGTAATAATACTGGTATATGATATGTAGATTCTGTTTTCTCCATGCGATTTTCTTGTAAATTCACCTTATTATATATCAAGCGGTAAAATTAGAAATTTCCATAGAATCATGCATCATGTTTTCTATAGAAAATTTGAATAAGTTATCAACAGCTTATTCTATCTGTGCAAAACAAGGAAGAAACTTCAAAAACTTGTCTTAATGAAATCGGTTCCATAATTTTTTTGTTTGTATAAGTGTATTTTTTGTCATAAAATGAGTGTCTTTTCAAAAGATGAGTTACTTTTGCAAAGTAAACTTTTGTAGAATGGGTGAAAATTCAATATTTTTAATTGACATTGATAAAGTATTGAGAGATAAAGCCGGGAAAAAAGCTAATCGTATACCGCGTTTTTTAGTGTCATACTTAAAGCATATTGTGCATCAGGATGAAATTAATGTGTTCCTGAAAAGTGTTGCCGACAAGACTGGTGTGGATTTTCTGGAGGCTTGTATGGGATTCCTTGACATTAAGCTGGAAGTGAAAGGGATAGAGAATCTTCCGTCCGATGGCTTGTGCACGTTTGTGTCTAATCATCCTTTGGGGGGACAAGATGGTATCGCCTTGGGTTATATATTAGGCAGGCATTACAATGGTCACATAAAATACCTTGTGAATGATTTGCTGATGAATCTTCACGGGTTGGCTCCCTTGTGTATTCCTATTAATAAGACCGGCTCCCAGTCACGTGACTTTCCTAAGATGGTAGAGGCTGGCTTCCACTCTGATTCTCATATTATTATGTTTCCGGCCGGCATCTGTTCCAGAAGACAAAAAGGAGTGATAAAAGATTTGGCGTGGAAAAAAACTTTTATCTCTAAAAGTGTGGAAACACAACGAGATGTCATTCCCGTACATTTCGAAGGGAGAAATTCCGATTTCTTCTACAATTTGGCCAATCTATGTAAGTTTTTAGGGATTAAGTTTAACATAGCCATGCTTTATTTGGCTGATGAAATGTTTAAAAACCGTCATAAGACCTTTAAGGTAACAATTGGCAAACCGATTCCCTGGCAGACGTTTGATAAATCACGTTCAGCAACAGAATGGGCGGACTATGTAAGAGAGTTAGTTTATAAACTGTGAAAAGAAAATACGATTTAATCATTGGATTATGGAAGATATAATTGCTCCGATTGACAAAGAAGTTCTAAAATCGGAACTAACGGAAGACAAGCGCTTAAGATTTACGAATAAGAGCAACAACGAGATTTACATTGTTACATGGAAGGATGCGCCTAATGTGTTGAAGGAAATAGGACGTTTGCGTGAAATTGCATTTCGTGCTGCCGGAGGAGGAACTGGAAAGTCAATGGACCTTGATGAATATGACTTGATGGAAAACCCTTATCAGCAATTGATTGTATGGAATCCTGAGGCTGAAGAAATCCTGGGTGGCTACCGTTATCTGCTGGGAGATGAAGTTGAATTCGATGCTGAGGGAAAGCCTTTGCTGGCAACGGCTCACATGTTCAATTTCTCCGAGAAATTCTTGAAAGATTATTTGCCTACTACGATAGAATTAGGACGCTCTTTCGTGACACTTGAATATCAGTCCACTCGTGCAGGTTCAAAAGGACTGTTTGCCTTGGATAATTTATGGGATGGTTTGGGAGCTTTGACAGTCGTAATGCCGCAGGTGAAGTATTTCTTTGGAAAGATGACCATGTATCCCAGCTATGACCGTTTTGGACGTGATATGATTCTTTATTTCCTGAAGAAACATTTCAATGATAAAGATAAGTTGATTACTCCGATGCACCCTTTATTGATTGAAACCGATGAGAGGGTACTTGAAGAACTGTTCTGTTATGATACCTTTAAGGAAGATTATAAGGTATTGAATACAGAGGTGCGCAAGTTGGGCTATAACATTCCTCCTTTGGTGAATGCCTATATGAGTTTGTCGCCGACCATGCGTATGTTCGGTACGGCTATTAATGATGGTTTTGGCGATGTGGAAGAAACCGGTATTTTGATTGCCGTGGATGAGATTCTTGAAGAAAAGCGTGTACGTCACATCGAATCCTATCTGCGTGAACATCCGGAGGCTCTGCAGATAACTTCTGGAGCCAATCCGGTGGTAAATAAAACGCAGAAATAATAATATTCTTTATAGAGCAGGCAGGCTGTTCCCGTTTATTTTTCGGTATAGGTCAAGTGCATAGACATCTGTCATGCCGGAAATATAATCGAGAACAGCCTGAATTTTTTCATATAAGGTAGGAGCCTGGATATGATATTGGCTGGACACTCGATTGATTAACAGCTGGGAGTACGCCTTTTCAGGGTATCTTACGGCTTCAATCATTAAGTCGACCAGTGTGGTGATTACTTGGTAACCGGCCAGTTCAATGTCGACTACATCTTTTGAGCAATAAATTTTTTCAAAAGCCGTATGTGAGCAGTTTTCATAGGCCTCTTTGACTCTTGAACTGAGCTTCTGAATCAGCGTTCCTTGAAATTCACCTTTTAGAATTTCCTCTTCATGCAGAATGAAGGTGTGTACGCATTCACTGATTAATACTCCGATGGCTGATGAACGCAGGTAGGCTATTTGCTCGTTGGTATCGTCCACCATTTTGCATATCGACTGAATATGGTTTAACTTCTCGGGTGCAAAGAAACGTAAATACAATTCTTTAGTCTCCTGTGTAGTCAGTATTTTTAGTTTATGCGCATCTTCTATGTCCATCATCTGGTAGCAGATGTCATCTGCCGCTTCTACAAGATACACCAGCGGATGTCGGCAATACTTCAATGGCTCTCCTTCCTTGCTAATCTTTTCAAGTCCCAATTCATGGGCTATTTTCTGAAAAGCCTCTTCTTCGCTGGTAAAAAAACCGAATTTTTGTTTGCTCCCAGCCAGTTGTGAGGAAAAAGGATATTTCACGATGGCAGCCAGTGTGGCATACGTCAGTACAAAACCGCCGGGGCGTCGTCCCTGAAACTGGTGGGTGAGCAGGCGGAATGCGTTGGCATTTCCTTCGAAGTGAGTGAAGTCATCCCAGTCCTTTGCTGAAAGATACGCTTGTAAGGTCCGTCCTTTTCCTTCGGAAAAATACGTGCCGATGGCCTTTTCTCCCGAATGACCGAAAGGAGGATTTCCCAAGTCATGCGCCAGACAGGCGGCCGATACAATGGAGCCTATTTCTGAAATATGCGTATCATGCAGTTTCGGATGAAGCTTTAATAGCTCGGATGCGATTTTATTGCCGAGCGAACGCCCTACGCATGAAACTTCCAGGCTGTGTGTCAGTCGGTTGTGTACGAAGATACTTCCCGGCAAGGGAAAGACTTGTGTCTTGTTTTGCAAACGCCGGAAAGGAGCTGAGAATATCAGACGGTCATAATCACGTTGGAACTCTGTACGGTCTTCTTTTCGGGCTTCATGAAGATTCTCCAGACCGAATCTTTTATTTGATAGCAATTGTTTCCAGTTCATAATGTAACTCCTTTGTGATGTGGTACTTAATTTTAAAGAAGCTCTAAAAGTTAAGTGCAAAAATATAAAAAAATGGTAAACGTAACTATTAATTCTGTGGATTGTGTAACTTCGCAACTTCATAAAAAGCATAAAATAGATGAAAATACAGATTATAAATACTTCCCGGCATCCGTTGCCGCAATATGCTACTCCACAGTCAGCAGGAGTAGATCTTCGTGCGAACCTGAATGAACCGATTGTGTTGAAGCCTTTGCAGCGTTGTCTGGTACCCACCGGATTGTTTTTGGCGTTGCCACAGGGATATGAGGCTCAGGTGCGTCCGCGTAGTGGACTGGCTATTAAGAAAGGTATTACCGTATTGAATTCTCCTGGTACTATTGATGCCGATTATCGGGGGGAAATCAACGTGATATTAGTCAACTTGTCAGCTGAAGAGTTTGTGATTGAAGATGGTGAACGTATTGCGCAGATGGTGATAGCCCGTCATGAACAGGCTGAATGGGAAGAAGTGGAAGTGTTGGACGAAACGGAGCGTGGGGCAGGAGGATTTGGTCACACAGGAACCGTATAAACCTGAATGTATGAAAAAACTATTAGGAATCATCGGGATGGTTTTCCTGCTGTTTGCTTGTGGTACCACCGGAAAGCAGCATTCGGCAAAGCGAAACTTGGCAAATGAGGAAAGGGATACCTTGTTATACGAACAGCGCAGAAAGTATAACTACTTTTTTCTGGAAGCAGTTCGCCTGAAACAGAAGGGAGACTATGATGCGGCTTTTGAACTTTATAAGCACTGTCTGGATATTTATCCGGGTTCTGCTCCAGCCTTGTATGAGATTTCCCAGTTCTATATGGTCTTGGGCCAGGAACAGAAAGGCGAAGAAGCGCTGAAGAAGGCAGTACGTTCGGATGAATCAAATTTCTGGTATAAACAGACTTTGGCTGTCTATTACCAGCGGAAGCGTGATTGGGCGAAAGCCATTGCCGTGTATGACGACATGGCACATCAGTTCCCGTCCCGACTGGAACCGCTGATGGCATTGGTCGATTTGTATAATCAGACAAAAAGCTACGAACAGGCAGTCTCTGTGTTGAACCGTTTGGAAGAATTGGATGGAAAGTCTGAGCAAATCAGTATGGAGAAATTCAGGATGTACCTGCTGATGGATAATCAGGAACAGGCATTTAATGAAATTGAAAGTCTGTCGAAAGAGTATCCGTATGATTTACGCTATCAAACGATTTTAGGCGATGTGTATCTGAATAACGACAAGCCCGAAGAAGCTTACGCGGTTTATCAGCGAATTTTAAAGGAAGAACCGGGGTATGCACCAGCCTTACTTTCAATGGCTTCTTATTACAAGCAGTTGGGTAGGGATAGCCTGTATCGACAGCAACTGGATACCATTTTGCTGAATGAGGATGTGGAGTCGAACACCAAGATGGAAATCATGCGTCAGCTTATCCTTCAGTCGGAACAGACCACGAAGGACAGTACACAGATTGTATCTTTGTTCAAGGAAATATTGGACCGTCCGCAGCAAAATGCCGATTTGGCTATGCTTTGTGCACAATACATGATTACAAAGCACATGGAAAAAGAGTCTGTACCTGTACTGAATCAGGTTCTGTCGCTCGATCCGGAAAACAAGCCTGCCCGCTTACAATTGCTCAGCTATGCCATTCGTGACAATAACCTCGATGAAGTGATTCGTGTGGCTACTCCTGCGCTGGAATATAATCCCGATGCCATGGAGTTCTACTATTATTTAGGTTTGGCTCATTATCAGAAAGAAGAAACGGATAAGGCAATGGAGATTTTCCAGCAAGGGCTGAAGCAGGTAAATGAAAAGAGTGATAAAGGAATTGTCTCAGATTTTTATGCCATTTTAGGAGATTTGTACCATTCTAAGGAAATGAAAGCAGAAGCTTATGCAGCCTATGATTCTTCATTGGTTTATAATCCGAACAACATCGGTACACTCAACAACTATGCTTACTATCTGTCTGTAGAACGGACCAATCTGGATAAAGCCGAGGAAATGAGTTACAAAACCGTAAAAGCAGAACCTGAGAATGCGACTTATCTGGATACTTACGCTTGGATTCTGTTTGAGAAGAAACGCTATACCGAGGCGCGTATTTATATCGAACAGGCCATGAAGAACGGAGGAGACAGCAGTCAGGTGATTGTGGAACATTGCGGTGACATTTATTATATGTCAGGCGAAAAGGAAAAAGCGCTGGAATACTGGAAAAAAGCGGATGGCATGGAGAATAAGGAAGAAGATGGAGCTACTCCGCGTACAGAAGTTGAATTGAAGCGCTTGAAACGTAAAATCGCATTGAAAAAATACATAGAATGAAACGGTTTATTTACTGGGTATATGTGGTGTGCCTGATTGTACTGGCCTCTTCTTGTCGCTCTTTGCGTCATGCGGAACGCGCCCCGATGATTGGTGGACTGAAAGGAGAAGAGTATCAGGAAAAGGTGATTTCCGGTTTTCCTCACTGGAATTGTGTGACAGGAAAGGTAGCTTTGAACCTGAATGTAGACGGGGGAAAGAATACGAAATTATCGGCTACGCTCCGAATGAAGAAAGGAGAAGTCATACAATTGTCGGTGGCTCCTTTGCTGGGAATTGAAGTGGCGCGTCTGGAAATTTCTCCAGACCGTATTTTAGCCGTCGATCGCCTTCACAAGCAGTATGTGGAAGTTTCTTTTGATGAGTTGAACCGGATGGCCGATCTGAATTTGAGCTTTAATGTGTTGCAGTCTTTGTTTCTGAACGAAATCTTTTTGCCGGGTAAGGAAACCGTTGAGGTGTCCGATTTGCATCGTTTCCGGATGACATCAGAAGGGAACCTTGCTCTGTGGGAAGTGAAAGATACCCGGAAACTGGCCTACCGTTTCCGGACTACGGCCGATAAAGGATGGCTTGAAAGTACTTCTGTGGCTCTGTCTGGCACTCCGTATGCATTAAACTGGACGTATGGAGATTTTGGGAAATTAGGTACGGCTTATTTTCCTCAGCATATATTGGCAGAGTTGCAGGCGACTGGAAAAACTTATAGTCTGGATATGAAGCTTTCCCGTATGTCAGTAGGAGAAGACTGGGAGACGCGGACAAGCCTGTCCTCCAGATATAAGAAAATAGAATTAACAACCTTGCTCAAAATGTGGTTGGAAAGATGAAACGTTTTGTAGTCATATCTTGTATTTGCTTTTGCGTTTGTACGCTTGCTGCTCAAACTACTCCGAAGATTCGTCAACTGGAAAAACAGCGTAATGAGCTGAAACAACAGATTGCCGAATCGGAAACCTTGTTGCAGTCTACCAAGAAGGATGTGAAAAGTCAGCTGGGAAACCTGGCTTTACTTTCAGGGCAAATAGAGGAACGACAAAAATACATTCAGACCATAGAGAATGATGTAAAGGCCATTCAGCAGGAGATTGGCCGTTTGGAGCGAGATTTAAAGAGTCTGCAGAAAGAACTGAAAGAAAAGCGGCAGAAATATGAATTGTCTGTAAAATACATTTATCGGAATAAGTCTATACAAGACAAGCTGATGTTCATTTTCTCAGCCGAAGATTTCGGGCAAATGTACCGGCGTTTGCGGTATGTGCGTGAATATGCCGATTATCAGCGTTTGCAAGGCATTCAGGTACAGCGAAAGCAAAAGCAAGTTACCGAAAAGACCAATTCTTTGAGAAACAGCCGGAAGGCGAAGGAAGATTTGCTCAAGCAGGGAGAAGCAGAGAAGGCTAAGCTGGAAGCACAGGAACAGGAACGCAAGCAGATTTTGTCAGGTTTGCAAAAGAAACAGCGGAGCATTCAGTCGGAACTGGCCAAACAGCGTCGTTCAGCGGATAAACTGAATGCGCAAATTGACCGTCTGATAGAAATTGAAATCGAAAAAGCTCGTAAGCGTGCGGAAGAGGAAGCTCGCCGTAAAGCCGAAGAGGCTCGTAAGAAAGCAGAAGCTGTAAAGGGAAGTGCCGAAACATCATCATCGGCTAAAAAAGAGACAGCGAAGACTCCTGTCGAGAAGTTAGAAGCTTATAAGGTGGATTCGGAAGACCGTCGCTTGTCAAGTAACTTTGAGAAAAATAAAGGAATCCTTCCTGTGCCAATTACCGGACCATACGTGGTAGTAGGGCATTATGGACAGTATCAGGTGAAAGGGCTTCGTAATGTGAAGCTGGACAATAAGGGAATGGATATTAAAGGAAAGTCGGGTGCCAATGCCCGTGCAATCTTTGACGGTGAAGTTTCGGCTGTCTTCCAATATAATGGCCTGACCAATGTGCTGGTACGCCATGGAAGCTATATCTCCGTTTATTGTAACTTGTCTACTGTGCGTGTCAAGAAAGGCAGTCTGGTACGTGCCCGTGATGTGTTGGGAGAAATCCATACCAATGCAGAAGGTGAAACGATTTTGCATTTCCAGTTGCGTAAGGAAACGGTGAAACTGAATCCGGAACTTTGGATACATCGTTAAATTTCAATTAATATAGTAGTATAAGTAGCTTCAGACACATTGTGTGTCTGGAGCTTTTTTTATGGAATGCAGGGAAGACAACAGGTAAGTTGTTGGTCGCTTTTTATGTTTCTCAGGGCAGAAACCTACGTTTTCCGTAAGGGAAACATAAGGTTCTGCCCTGAGAAACATAGGGTTTCCGTAAGGGAAACATAGAAAATTATCATGAGTTAGTGAAAAAATTTTAGAGCGTTAGACACAGTATTACAATCCTTCCTGAGATTATATTTATTTTTATATTGAATTCACGTTATTTTCTATGTATTTTTGTAATAAAGTTATGAGTTGCATAGTAGTAAGACAATAGTTTGATGAAGAATCATTATTTTCAGATGGATGACAGGGCATTGTGGTCAGAGTTGCGTAGTGGTAGTCTGATTGCTTTGGAGGTTATATATAGAAGATACTATTCATTGCTTCTCAATTATGGGATGAAATGTACTTCTGATGATGATATGGTTCGTGATTGTATTCAGGAGCTGTTCGTGAAGCTGGCCAAGAGTTCAAATCTTTCGGATACAGAATATCCCTGTTCTTATCTTCTGAAGTCGTTGCGAAATATGATTAATGATAAGTCTACTTCAGCAAGGTCTCAGATAGAATGTTTCTCGTTTAATGATGAGATTTTTTCGGATATTATGGACGATGATTCTTTTGAAAAGATTTTCGGAAACAGTGATGAGGATCTTCGGAAGAGAAAGGCACTTGTCCAGGCTCTAGCCCAACTTACCTCTCAGCAGAAGCATATTCTTTATCTTCGCTATATAAAGGGATTGTCGCATAAGGAGGTGGCTGAGGCAATGGATATGAATGTACAATCTTCAATGAACCTTTTGTCTCGCAGCGTGTCAAAACTACGGGAAATTCTTGCTGCTAATTCGATAATGTGTATTACATTTCTGCAGTGGATACAGATTATTTTAAAATAGATTTTTGCTTTTGGGGTCCGGCGTATATTTCATTAAGATGTATGCCGGATTTTTTTTTGTAATGTATTGTAATACATGAACTTGTATATAATGTGATATAAAAAGTCGTAAAAAAGTGAGTAGGTTTTTATTATATCATCGTATTAAAGATAAAGGCAAGGATAATGAGCAAAGAAAATAATATATCATATTTCAGAAAAGTGATTTGTTATTTCAAATCGCGTGAAATGTCACCTACGGCTGATGAAGAGGACAGGCTGTGGAACAGTATTATCTCTGAAATCAGTCTCTCCAGACGGCGGAGGAGACAGGAAGTAAACAGATGGCGTATTTCGTTAATTTCTTTGGGAGTGGCTGCAATGCTGGCAGGGGTAATATGGATGTTTCAGGTTGACCGTCAGGAGGAGGTGGAATCTCTTTATGCGGCTTATCGGTCGATGAACCGAGATGTATCTGCGGGAAATGATGAGATACGGATACTGGCCGGCGACGAGGAATTGTCTTCCGTAGATAACGGTGCGAGGATAGATTATACAAAATCTGATAAGAAGGTGGTTTTAGGAGACAAGGAGGTGACAAGGCCAGAGAACACAAAATATCACCAACTTATTGTGCCTAATGCTAAACATACATCTTTGGTCTTGTCTGATGGTTCTGTACTTTATGTGAATGCGGGTACACATGTGGTTTACCCTGATAAGTTCAAGAAAGATTGCAGGGAGATTTTTATTGATGGTGAAGTGTATATAGATGTAGTACGAGACGAGAATGCACCTTTTAGGGTTCATACCACATCTTGTGATGTAGAAGTGTTGGGTACATCGTTTAATGTTCAGGCCTATAGTAGTGATGTCAATGCGGAGATAGTCTTGCTTAGCGGTTCTGTAAAACTTAAGGATAAAAACGAGAAGGAACTTTTGTTGGCACCAGATGAACTGGCTGTAGTAGCAGGCAGTACTATAAAAGGGAAAAGGCATGTCAATGCTTCAGACTATATCTTGTGGACAAGAGGTCTTCTTAAGTTGGATGCCATGCCTCTTTCTGCTGTGTTTAAACGTTTGGAAAGATATTATGGAGTTAAATTGGTATATTCTGAAGAAATGGAGACTATGAAATTGTATGGTAATCTTGATTTGCAGTGCCCGATTGAAGAAGTGCTTCGCCGTATAAGTTTAACCGCTCCCATTTCTTTCCAAAAGATAAATGGAAAGATAGAAATATCAAAAGAAAAAAAATGACTTATTTATGGGAAATAAAGAATGGCAGACCAGATAAACTATTATTAACCTTATTAAAAATCTGTATGTATTATGGTTTAAAGTATTATTTGTGAACATAAGAAAGTACAGCCTTTTTTGTGTTTGAGAAAGTGTCTCAAAAAAAATTAACCTTTTAATTTAATTACAAAATGGAAAATAACAAAAAGCTTTTCAGGAGTAATAGTCTAAGGACACTATGTACTCTACCCTTATTTTTATTGCCCATAGCAGGAATGAGTGGAACAACGACTTATGCCCAGTCTGTGCAGTTTAGCTTCAGCGTGTCTAATTCTACGGTAAAAGAAGTACTGGAGCAGATAGAAAATGAAAGTGAATTTGTTTTTGTATATTATGAAAACACGTTTGATCCTTCAAAGAAAGTCACTGTAAATGCAAACGGAAAGGAAGTTGGTGAGATTCTCGATGAACTATTTGCCGGACAAGGCGTTAGTTATGAAATAAATGACCGTCAGGTTATTCTGAAAAAAGAAGATGCTACAAATGCGGCTCCTGAGACTGTGCGCCAGCAGGAAACAAAGAAAATCAAGGGAGTTGTCAAAGACCGTTCTGGAGAACCCATTATCGGTGCGAATGTATTGGTGAAAGGTACGTCTATAGGTACTATATCTGATATGGACGGTAATTTTATCCTTGATGTCCCTGTAGATTGTACGCTTCAGATTTCTTATATCGGATTTAATACTCAGGAAATAAAAGTGACTGGTCAGACACATGATTTGGCTATAAATCTGAGAGAAGATGCCGAGGCTCTTGACGAGGTGGTGGTGGTAGGATTTGGCTCACAGAAAAAGGCGAATCTGACAGGTTCCGTTTCTACTGTGAAAATGGATGAAGTAATGGGTAGTCGTCCTTTAGTCTCTGCTTCGGATGCCTTGCAGGGAACGATGCCTGGGCTAATGGTGTCTAATAATGGAAATGCTCCTGGAAAAGGAAAGTCGTTCCAGATTAGAGGTGCTTATTCGCTTGGTGCACAAAACTCTACAGATGGTTCTTATGGTGCGGTTATTGAGCCTTTGGTCTTGTTTGATAATGTAGAAGGTGATTTGGATTTGGTTAATCCTGAGGATATTGAAAGTATTACAGTTTTGAAGGATGCTGCTTCATCGGCAATTTACGGTGCAAGAGCTGCCGGAGGTGTGATATTGGTAACAACGAAGCGTCCGCAGAAAAATACTCAGTTCACACTTAACTATAATAACAATTTTGCTTTTGCAAATGCTATAAACCTTCCTAAACAGACTTCTTTGGAGACCTATCTGAAGGCATATTCTGATGCTACCGGAGATGTTTTCTGGACAATGGGAAATCCAAGTGTAAGTAAATGGCTGGAACATTTGCAGCAATATAAAAATGACCCTTCTTCTATGAAAATCTATGGAGATGGGATATATAAAGATGCGGATGGGGGAGTCTATTTCTTGAATGAGAAGGATCTTGTGAAAAATATGTTGGAAGGAAGTTTCCAACAGACACACAATCTTTCAGTCAGTGGTGGTACGGAGAAGGTTCGTTACAGACTTTCTGCCGGATATTTGTCAAGTGATGGTGTACTTATTACAAATAAGGATAAATATACGAGAATGAATGTAAGCGGCTTTATGTCGGCTGACTTGACAGACTGGTTTACTCAAGAGGCTACATTCAGTTATGCTCATGGAAAGAAAAGTGAGCCAAGATCGGCTTTAGGTGCAATTTATTCTACCCGGCTTGCTTCCTTCTATCCGGAAGGAACGATGCCTGAAGAAATAGTTCCTGAAGTTGCGGGCCTTCCATTCTTTACTTCCAGAAACCAGATTCAGTGGTCTAACCCTATGAAAGAAAATACAGATAATCCCCGAATTTTCTTGAAATCAATTTTGAAGCCATTGAAGGGTTTGCAAATTGCTTTTGAATATACTTTTGATAAGAATATCTACGATTATCATTGGTATACAGGCAGTGAGTATTACACTACGGTACAAGGAGACAAGAGTACGACACCTGCCGAAGATTATCTGGAAAAGAGAAAACGTTCGACAAACTATAATGCAATAAATCTTTATGCGACTTATGATCTTACTATCAAGGATAGTCATAAGATGAAGTTTATGGCTGGCTTTAACCAGGAATCCAGTTATATGGATCAGCTGGAGGCTTATTCTTATGGTCAGGCAGTGATTGAGGTTCCCTCGCTTGGTGGAGGTACTTCTACCCTTAAAGCCAATGACAGCTATGATGAATATGCTGTAAGAGGTGGATTCTTTAGGGTAAATTACAGTTATAATGATATTTATTTGTTTGAGGTAAATGGCCGATATGACGGTTCTTCCAAATTCCCTAAAAATTCACGGTTCGGTTTTTTCCCTTCAGTATCAGCCGGATGGAATATCGCACAGGAGTCTTTTATGGAAAGAACCCGCACATGGCTGGACGGACTGAAATTGAGAGCTTCTTATGGTGTGATTGGTAACCAGAATATTCCTACATACGCCTTTAATCCTACCATGTCCATCAATAACAAGTATAATGGCTGGTTGCAGAATGGAAATTATGTGGCTGCTATCACTACGTTGCCTTCTCTTGTAAGCCAGAACTTTACATGGGAAAAGGTTGGAACTGTTGATGTGGGACTTGATTTGACAATGCTGGGTAACAGGCTTTCAGGAACCTTTGACTGGTATCAGAGAAATACCAGTGGAATGTTGGCCCCTGGTATGCAGCTGCCTGCCGTAGTAGGTGCGGAGGCACCTTATCAGAATACTGCAGACATGCGTACCAGAGGATGGGAAGTTGCATTAAACTGGAGGGATATGATTGGCAATCTTGAATATAGACTGGGTTTTAATCTTTCTGACAGCAAGTCAGTCATTACTAAATATGATGGTAATTCTGATTGTTTGCTCAGCAGCCAGCGAACAAATATTTATACAGGAGAAACCTATACGTTCTGGGATTATTATAAAGGAAAAGAGGTTGGTGAGATTTGGGGATATGAATTTGACGGATTCTATACGGTAGATGATTTTAAGAATACGACTACGTGGGAATTGAAGGAAGGTATAGCTAAACCTGATAACGCAAATCCTATGCCTGGTGATGTGAAGTTCAAGAATTTGCGTGATGATGAGAAGGGTACTAACCTGATTACAAGTGGTGATAATACTTTGAATAATCCGGGTGATAGAAAAGTGATTGGAAATGAGATGCCAAGATACCTTTATGGAATCAATCTCGGAGTTGGATACAAAGGTTTTGACTTGAGCATATTCATGCAAGGAACAGGCCGCAGAGATAAATGGATTGCGAACACTTTGACCTTCCCGCTGTATTCAGACTTTAAGTTTATTCCATTGTATGATGGGCTTGAGAACTACTGGAAACCGGCAGACGCGGCAAACGGTGATTATACTTGTATCACTCCTGATGCAGAATTCCCTCGTATTTACGGAAGTTATGGTAACCAGGCCTCAAACTATCGTGAATCAGACAAGTATCTGTGTGATGCCTCCTATTTCAGAATCAAGAATGTGACACTTTCGTACACTTTCCCTAAACCGATGATTTCCAAACTGTTCCTGAAACAGCTGAAAGCCTTTGTAAGTATAGAGAATTTAGCTACATTCTCATCATTGCCTAAAGGTATTGACCCTGAAACACTGACTTGGGATTATCCGGCATTCCGTACAGTTTCGTTCGGTATAAATGTTACATTGTAAAATCTAATATGTACAGTTTTATGAAAAAGATTTTTATTAATATCATGATATTGTCAAGTCTTGCGTTTACAGGCTGTAATGATAGTTTTCTTGACAAGACGCCTGTCACAGACCTGACAGAAGAGACTGCGTTCAATTCTTATGATAATTTCAAGGCTTTCATGTGGCCTTGTTATGAAATGTTCACTAATACGACAATCAGGACATCTATTGCCTCAGGTTCGGCATGGGGGGCCAATGGTACTTATCTTGGTGATGTGGATGCGGGTTACTTTCAGAAAAACAATGTGTCTGGTTATAATGAATTTGCCAATCAGGTGAAAGGTAGTACAGCCTCAGGAAACGGCTGGGATTTTAGTTCATTCATACGAAGAGTCAATATAATGTGGTCTCATCTGGATAATTCACAGATGACGCAGGCTGAAAAGGATCATTGGCGTGCGGTAGGTAACTTTTTCCATTCGTTCTGGTATATGGAACTTATTGACAGATTTGGTGATGTGCCTTGGGTAGATACGGTGCTGGATGAAAGCTCACCGGAAGCATACGGACCAAGAATTAGTAGAGATATAGTGGCAAAAAATGTCATGACAAATTTAAAATGGGCGTATGAACATATTGGTGACTTCAATGACGGGGAGAACACTATAAACAAGGACTGTATTCTTTTCGCGATTTCGCGATTTGGACTTCGTGAAGGTACATGGCGTAAATACCATGGACTTTCAGGTGGGGACGATTACCTCAAAGAGTGTATTGCGGCAAATGCAATTCTTATGAAAGCATATCCCACATTGTATACAGGAACAGATATGTCTCCTGCTACTGGGTATGGTGAAATGTGGACAACAGAAGATTTGAAAGGAGTCCCAGGTGTAATCCTGTATAAGTCGTATGTGGAAAACATCAATCCTCATGGAGCCTGCTATGTGGAGCATACTTCTTCCCATCCCATAGAAATGAATCAGTTTATCGTGGATTTGTATTTGATGAAGAATGGAAAACCTATTGCAAATCCTAGTTCTGACTATCAGGGAAAAGATAAAGACATGTATCATATTTTCAAAGATCGTGACCCGAGACTTTATCAGACGGTTATTCCTCCGTACAAAGTAAAAGAAGTGAAGGGTGATTATGCCACATGGTCGTTTACGGATAATAAGGGAGATAGAGAATATATAGACCTTATGGGCGCAAATGAATCTTGTTCTAACCCTGGTGTTGGCATGAAGAGATTACCCGGACAGAACTGGACTGCTAAGCTGGTTCCTGAAATACCAAGATTGGGAGTGGGGGCTTATGTGATGTGTCGTTCCGGATATTATGTATGGAAAAACTGGGATAACTGGGAAACTAATTTCAATAATGGAAATTTGAATACAGCTGATAAGCCTATTTTCAAGATTGAAGAGATTCTTTTGAATGAGGCTGAGGCTCAGTATGAACTAAATGGAAGAATCGAACAGACCACGATTGAAGCAACCATAAATAAGCTTCGAGAACGTGCAGGTGTTGACAAAATGATAGTTGCAGATGTTGATGATTCTTTTGACCCTAACCGAGGAAAATATTATCCAAAGGATAATGAAAACGGTGTGCTGGTAGACCCTGTTCTTTGGGAAATACGCAGAGAAAGAATTGTGGAACTTATGGGTGAAGGTTTTGGCTTTTATGATGTGCGCAGATGGAGAATGGCCCCCTGGTTCCTGAATAGAGTAACATTAGGTACTTGGGTCACGAAAGAAGTTGCCAATGCAGCCGGACTTACATTGTACAATCCTGAAACAGGTGAATCTGATGGCATAAACGGTACATTGGCCGAAGGTAATATATTTTTATTCCCGAAACCTAAGGGCTGGTTAGAAAAATATTATTTGTATCAGGTTCCTACTACTGAAATTGTTCTGAACGATAAACTTGAACAGAATCCTGGCTGGTGATAAGCAATATTGAAGTGTAAGTCCTGGTTTATTTCAAATAAGTTTATAAGCCAGGACTTGTTTTTAAATTCTAATATGATGAGAAAAAAAGTTTTATTTACAAGTTGTTTCGTTGCTCTTCCTTTGTATATAGCTAGTGCAGCATCAGAACAGAAGCCTAATATTATTTTTATCCTTTGTGATGATATGGGGTATGGCGATTTGGGCTGTTATGGGCAGCAATATATCAGTACTCCCAATATAGACCGTATGGCTCAGGAAGGTATGAGGTTTACTCAGGCGTATGCGGGGAGTCCGGTTAGTGCCCCCTCACGCGCTACTATCATGACTGGACAACATTCCGGACATTCGCATGTGCGTGGAAACAAAGAGTATTGGGGAAATTCCCCGTTGATGAAGTATGGTGATAATGACGAGTACATGGTAGTTGGCCAGGAACCATACGCCCCCGATCATATCATTCTTCCCGAAATAATGAAAAAGAACGGATATACCACCGGCATGTTTGGTAAATGGGCTGGAGGTTATGAAGGTTCTTGTTCTACTCCTGACAAGCGTGGTGTTGATGAGTATTATGGATTTATCTGTCAGTTTCAGGCACATCTTTATTATCCAAATTTCTTGAACAGATATAGTCAATCAAAAGGAGATACTGCAACCATACGTATTACGATGGATGAAAATATCAAGTATCCGATGTATGGTGAGGATTACAAGAAACGCCCCCAGTATTCTGCAGATATGATTCATCAGGAAGCCTTGAGATGGATAGATTCTCAAGATGGGAGGCAGCCTTTTTATGGATTCTTTACTTATACGCTTCCTCATGCCGAGCTTGTTCAGCCCAACGATTCTATACTGAAATATTATAAAGAGAAGTTTTTTCATGATAAGACTTGGGGTGGATCGGAAGATAGCAGATATAATCCGTCGGTACATACTCATGCGGAATTTGCTGGTATGATAACCCGCTTGGATACATACGTGGGTGAAATACTTGCAAAGCTGAAAGAAAAAGGGCTGGATGAAAATACGATAGTAATATTCAGCAGTGACAATGGTCCTCATGAAGAGGGTGGAGCTGACCCTGAATTTTTTGGTCGTGACGGTAAGCTGCGTGGACTGAAGCGCCAGTGTTATGAAGGAGGCATACGAATTCCGTTCATCGTGCGTTGGCCAGGGAAGGTGAAAGCTAGTATCGTGAATGATCATCAGCTTGCTTTTTATGATATCATGCCTACTTTCTGTGAACTTATAGGTGATGAGCAGTTCCCTGAAAAATATATCAACAGGCAGCTTGAAGGTGATTGTTTTGATGGAATCTCTTTTGCTTCTACGTTGTTGGGGGATGATAGCGGTCAGCAAAAGCATGATTATCTTTATTGGGAGTTTCATGAAACAGATCAGATGGCGGTACGGATGGGAGACTGGAAACTTGTAGTCAAGAAAGGTATTCCTCATCTTTATGATTTAAGCAATGATATTCATGAGGATAATGATATTTCTGCCAGACATCCTGAAATTGTAAAACAGATGACAGATATAATCAAAAAAGAACATAAGGAAAGTGATACTTTTAAAATAACTTTACCCCAATGAAAAAAAAATATTTTATTGCCTTTTCATCTTTTTTTCTACTACCCAGTTCTGTATATTCTCAGAACAAAGGGCTGAATGTTGTATTTATTATGGCTGATGACCTGGGATTGAATGATACAGGCTACACTGGAAGTGATTTTTATGAGACTCCTAATATAGATAAATTGTCTGAGGAGGGAATGGTGTTTACGAATGCATACGCTTCAGCGGCAAATTCGGCTCCAAGCCGGGCTTGTTTTATGAGTGGAATGTACACGCCCCGACATGGAATCTTTACTGTAAGCCCTCCTGACAGGGGAGACAGAACCAAACGTAAACTGATTCCTATTCCTAATGTGGAGGATTTGAGGAAAGATATACCTACTATGGGGGAGTTGTTTAAAAGAAATGGCTATAAATGTGGTCATGTTGGAAAATGGCATTTGGGTGATGATGAAGATGGTACAGGACCGTTATCAAGAGGTTTTGATGTGAATGTGGCTGGAGGAAGGGCCGGGACGCCATATTCCTATTATTATCCTTATTGCAACGACAAGGGAATGTCTCATATAGGTTTGGAGGAGGGTAAACAAGGAGAATATCTTACAGACAGGCTGACTGATGAGGCGGTAGCTTTCATAAAGGAGGCTGCACACGGAGAAAAACCCTTCTTCCTTTATCTGGCACATCATGCTGTGCATACTCCCATTACAGCTCCTAAAAATATTGTGGATAAATATGAGAAGAAAATGAAAGGTAGATACCACACGAATTCTGTTTATGCTGCAATGGTTGAGACACTGGATAATAGTGTGGGAAAGATATGTGGTATAATAGATTCATTAGGTATAAGTGATAATACTATAATTATTTTCAATTCTGATAACGGTGGCTCAGAGCCTATAACAAATAATTATACAGTTAGAGGAGGTAAGGGCATGCCTTATGAAGGCGGGAATAGGGTTCCTCTGATAGTTAAGTGGCCGTGTGTAACCAAAGCTGGTTGTACTTCAGACTGTCCGGTTAATAATATAGATTTCTTTTCTACTTTTCAAATGTATTTGGAAGGAAAGATAGGTGATGAACTTGATGGAGTAGATATTTATCCTTTACTAAATAATGAGAAATCCTATATTGAGAGAGACTTATTCTGGCATTTCCCGGCCTATCTTGAATCGTATACAGATAATGGAATGGGCTTCAGAGCAAAGCCTTATACTTCTGTACGTTCAGGCAAATGGAAATTGATTTATTATTACGAAAATGAAAATGCAGAGTTGTTCGATTTGGATGAAGACCCTATGGAAGAGCATGATTTGTCTTGTGTGAACCCAGAAATCACTTCGGTTTTAAAGAGAAAGGTTTTTGACTGGATAGAAAAAGTGAATGCTCCAGTTCCGACAGAATTGAATCCTTATTATCGAGGAATTTGAATGACTTTTTTACTCAGTAGTGTTTTGAGTTTACCAAACACTACTGAGATTTTCATTACTACATCCATAAATATGTTGAATTTATGTGATATAACTAATGATGGGATTGTTACTCTATATTCTTTATTTTATTAGCTTCTGTGTGTTGGAAAATAATAAAATGAAGAATGTTTTCTTTATTTTCTTTTTTACTTCAATAAATAGTTATACATTCGTGCGGTTTTTTCAGAATATGCAATGAAAAAAATAGAGAAGTCTAACCGTTAGTAATGTTATACTATGAAGCTAAAGTATTATTCTGTTTTGTCTCTGTGTGTACTTGGGGGCCTGTTGGCTACCCCTGCCTCTGTATGGGCTGCACAGCAGACTGAGATAACTATCAGCAGTGCCAGTGTGCTGAATCCGTCGGCGGTGGAAGTGGTCTTTTCCAACCAGCAACGTATGACGCTTGATTTTTATGGTGAAAATATTTTCCGGATGTTCCAAGACAATCAGGGAGGCATTGTGCGCGACCCGCAGGCTTCTCCTGAAGCTCAGATTTTGGTAGATCGTCCCCGGAAGGAGGTCGGCGAGCTGTCGCTGACAGACAAGGACGGAGTGATTACGATTTCTACGGCCAGAATTCAGGTAGAAATGGACAAGCGTACATCGCTGTTCAAGATTACGGATAAAATCCGTCAGAAAGTGGTAGTGGAATCAGCACGTCGTCCGGTGGACTTCATGGAAAAACAAGTCTGTTTGTCACTCAAAGCACACGATGGCGAGTATTTTTATGGAGGTGGTGTACAGAACGGCCGTTTTTCTCACAAAGGGAAAAGTATCCGTATTGTCAATACGAACCAGTGGACGGATGGTGGAGTGGCTTCTCCTACTCCTTTTTACTGGTCTACAGAAGGATATGGCGTCATGTGGTACACGTTCCGTCCCGGACTATATGATTTCGGAGCAACCGATAAGGAAGTGGTGAAGCTGTCGCATGAAGAAAACTATCTGGATGTCTTTTTCATGGTGAATGACGGACCGGTAGCCTTGTTGAATGATTTTTATCAGTTGACCGGTAATCCGGTGCTTTTACCGAAGTTCGGTTTTTATGAAGGACATTTGAATGCCTATAACCGTGACTATTGGAAAGAAGACGAAAAAGGTATTTTGTTTGAAGACGGAAAGCGATATAAGGAAAGCCAGAAAGACAATGGCGGTATCAAGGAGTCGTTGAATGGTGAAAAGAACAATTACCAGTTCTCGGCACGTGCGGTAATTGACCGTTACAATGCGGCCGATATGCCGTTGGGATGGATTCTGCCTAATGACGGTTATGGAGCCGGTTATGGACAGACCTCTACGCTGGATGGTAATATCCAGAACTTGAAGGAACTGGGGGAATATGCCCGTGACAAGGGAGTGGAAATCGGATTGTGGACACAGTCGGACTTGCATCCCAAAGAAGGAGTAGAAGCTTTGCTTCAGCGTGACATTGTGAAAGAAGTGCGCGATGCAGGGGTACGTGTATTGAAAACCGACGTAGCCTGGGTAGGAGCAGGCTATTCTTTCGGACTGAACGGAGTGGCCGATGTGGGACAGATTATGCCATATTACGGCAACAATGCGCGACCGTTTATTATTTCGCTGGACGGATGGGCAGGTACGCAGCGTTATGCAGGTATCTGGTCGGGCGACCAGACTGGAGGTGAATGGGAATACATTCGTTTCCATATCCCGACCTATATCGGTTCAGGATTGTCGGGACAACCTAATATATCTTCGGACATGGATGGAATTTTTGGTGGAAAGAATATTCCGGTCAATGTACGTGATTTCCAGTGGAAAACGTTTACTCCTATGCAGTTGAACATGGATGGATGGGGAGCCAACCCGAAATATCCGCAAGTGCTGGGTGAGCCGGCTGCTTCTATCAATCGCTGGTATCTGAAGATGAAATCAGAGTTCATGCCTTATACTTACAGTATAGCCCGTGAGGCCGTGGACGGAAAGCCGATGGTTCGGGCCATGTTCCTGGATTATCCGAATGATTATACATTGGGAACGGCTACCCGCTATCAGTTCCTTTACGGGCCTTATGTACTGGTGGCTCCGGTATATCAGAACACACAGGCTGATGGGGATGGAAACGATGTACGTAATGGCATTTATCTGCCTGAAGGAAACTGGATAGATTATTTTACCGGCGACTTGTATCAGGGCGGACGGATTCTTAATAATTTTGAGGCTCCTTTGTGGAAACTTCCATTGTTTATCAAACAGGGGGCTATTTTACCGATGACCACAGCGCATAACAATGTGAGCCAGATAGATAAGCACTTACGTGTGTATGAACTTTATCCGGGTGGTGATACAGACTTTACGGAATACGATGACGATGGAGTGTCTGAAGCTTATCGTGCGGGGCAGTATGCTACTACGCATATCCGTTCCGTGGTAGAGGGAGAGAACTTGACAGTGTGTGTAGAACCAGTGCAAGGCTCTTTCGAAGGAATGGTAGCACGTAAGCGTACCCATTTCCGTATCAATGTAACTGCGCAGCCGAAGAAACTGACAGTACGTGTAGGCGGAAAGAAAGTGAAACTGACTCCGGTGACTTCTTTGGAAGAATTGCAAAAAGGAACGAATGTATATTATTATGAGTCGAATCCGGAGTTGAATCGTTTTGCTACTCCGGGTAGTGAACAGGCTCGTCTGCACGTCATTAAGAATCCGGAGGTACATGTGAATCTGGAAGAAATGGACGTGACTCAAAATGATATTCAGTTGGAAATAAAAGGTTTTGTATTTGCACCTGCTGAAAAGTTGCTGGTAAGCCAAGGTACACTGCGTGCTCCAGAAGCAGAGGTAACGGAAGAAAATACAGGGGCTTATACATTGACACCTTCATGGAAAAAGGTAGACAATGCCGATTATTATGAAATAGAATACAACGGTATGCTGTATAGTACCATTCGGAACACTCAACTTCTGTTTGAAGATTTACGACCGGAAACTACTTGCACGTTCAAGGTACGCGCTGTGAATGCTACAGGTGCATCAGAATGGACTAATGTGACGGCTACAACTAAATCAGACCCGTTGGAATTCGCCATTCATGGAATCAAGGGAGAAACCACTTGTCCGAACCAGGGAGGTCAGGGCGTGAATAAACTCTTTAACTTCGATGAGGGAGATGCATGGCATACGAAGTGGAGCACGGTTGCAGTTCCTTTTGATTTGATTATTGACCTGAATAGTGTAAATCAGTTGGATAAATTCCAGTACCTGCCTCGTCTGGATGCCGGGAACGGTACATTGGGCAAGGGTACTGTATATTACAGTATGGATAAGTCTGATTGGCACGAAGCTGGCACTTTCGACTGGAAAGGAAGTGACGTGAAGACCTTTGTATTCGAGAAACAGCCTGTTGCACGCTATATTAAGCTGTCGGTTGTATCTGCTACAGGTCAGTATGGTTCAGGTCGTGAACTTTACGTGTTCAAGATACCTGGCTCAGAAAGCTATATTCCAGGCGATATTAACCAGGATAAGCTGGTAGATGAGAACGACTTGACCTCTTATATGAACTATACAGGCTTGCGCAGAGGAGATTCTGACTTTGAAGGCTATATCAGCAAGGGTGACTTGAACGAGAACGGTCTGATTGATGCGTATGATATTTCGGCAGTAGCCATCCGTATGGAGTCAGGAGTAAGCAGCCGTCAGGTACCTTCAGTAGCTGGAGAAATCACGATCACTCCAGCTAAGAAAGTGTATAATGAGGGAGAAACCGTAGAAATTCGTGTTTCAGGTAAAGGTTTGCGTTCGGTCAATGCCCTCAGCTTTGCATTGCCCTATGACCCTCAGGCACTGGAATATGTGGGAACAGAGATGACCGGTATGAAGGAGATGCGTAACCTGACCAATGACCGTCTGCATACGAACGGAACTAAGGCTTTGTATCCTACTTTTGTAAATATTGGAGAAAAGCCTTACCTGGAAGGGGATGCTGAACTTATGACAATCAAGTTTAAGGCAAAACGCAAGCAAAAGATTGACTTGAATGTACTGGACGGTATGCTGGTTGACAAGAATCTGAATACAGTGAAGTTTTGATAGCTTATCCGGGACTCGTTCCTGGATATAAAATAAAAAAGAAGAAAATGGTTGTCTGTTGAGTTGGACAATCATTTTCCTCTCTTTTTATAATGCAGATAAAGATTCTATCAGATTTTTAATCCGTCCAAGATTTGCACATAGGTTGAAATTGCTTCCTCTATTTCACTGACGAGAATGTATTCATCGGCTGTGTGCGAACGAGAAGATTTTCCCGGTCCCATTTTTACAGAGGGGAAGGGCATTAATGCCTGATCGGATAACGTAGGTGAACCGAATGGTACTTTCCCTAGTTCTATGGCACGTTTTACAAACGGATGATCGGATGGAATGCTGGAAGAATTGAGACGGAATGAGCGTGCTTTGGCCTCACTCTGTATATGTTGGCAGATTTCTGCGAACAGCTCCTCGTTAGAGTAACATTCGTTGCTTCGGATATCTACCACGATGCTGCACAAATCAGGAATTACATTGTGCTGTGTACCCGCGTTGATCTGGGTGACACTCATTTTTACAGGCCCCAGGATGGGTGATTCCTTCGGGAACTTATATGTACGGAACCATTCAATATCTGGCAGCAGCTTGTAAATGGCATTTTCTCCTTCGTTACGTGCAGCGTGTCCGGATTTTCCACGTGCTATGACGTCGAGTACCATAAGTCCCTTTTCTGCGATGGCAGGTTGCATTTCCGTAGGTTCACCTACTACTCCTAATGCAATAGGAGGGAGTTGGGGCAAGACGCTTTCAATACCGTTTTTCCCAGAGACCTCTTCTTCGCAGGAAGCCAGGAAAATCAGGTTGTAGCTTTGGGTTGTCATGCTAAGGTGACGGTACACCTGGAATAATGATACCAGACTGGCACCGGCGTCATTGCTGCCCAGACCATATAATTTCCCGTTTTCATTTTTGGGAGTAAACGGCTGTTTTCTCCATCCGCTGACCGGCTTTACGGTGTCGATATGTGAATTGAGCAGGATGGTAGGTTTATTGATGTCGAACATGGGGCTGATACACCAGATGTTATTTCCGGATCTTCCGGTCATAATTCCCGTTTCTTCTATGTAGTTTTGCAGGAAGTCTGCTGCGGCTTCTTCTTCCCGGCTGATGGATGGGATTCCAATCAGGGAATGTAACAGAGTCAGTGCTTCAGATGTGTAGTAACCTGTGTCTATCATAAATAATCCTTTTTGTTGATTCTTTGCAAAGATAGTCTTTTTTAGGAGAAATGCTTGAGATTGGGTGGACATTGCAAATAAAATCCTATATTTGCAAAATAAACCAATAAAATGAAGTAAGATAGATGGTTAATTCATGTTTGTCCCGGCTTGTACGACAACAAGCTGAAAAATATGGGGATAAAGTTGCCTTAAAATACCGTGATTACATCACCGCTACATGGATTCCTGTCACATGGAACAGGTTTGCTGATCTGGTAGATAGAGCAGCCTGTGCATTTGTAAAATTAGGAGTGGAAGTACAGGAAAATGTAGGAATATTCTCACAAAATAAGCCGGAGTGTCTGTATGTAGATTTCGGTGCTTTCAGAGATAGAATTGTAACTGTACCTTTGTATGCTACAAGTTCAGAAGCGCAGGTACATTATATTATAGAAGATGCTGGAATTCGCTTCTTGTTTGTGGGAGAGCAGTATCAGTATGATGTGGCATATCGTGTGCAGAGTTTATGTCGTTCTTTGAAGAAGATTATTATATTCGATTCCGAAGTAAAGCGTGCAGAAGGTGACAATAATTCTATCTATTTTTCGGATTTTTTGCAGATGGGTGAAGAAGAGGAATGTCAGCCGGAAGTGGATAAACGGGTTTCTGAATCTTCTTTGGATGATTTGGCAAATATTCTGTACACTTCTGGTACGACAGGTGATTCGAAAGGGGTAATGCTGCATCACTCTAATTACGACGTTGCTTTTAAAGGACATAATACACGTTTGACTAATCTGGGTGAGAATGATGTAGTCATGAATTTCTTGCCGTTTACGCATATCTTTGAAAGGGCATGGTCGTATTATTGCTTGTATAAAGGATGTATGCTATGTATCAATCTGCGTCCGCAGGATATTCAGAAGACAATTAAAGAAGTACGGCCTACAACTATGTGTAGTGTGCCCCGTTTTTGGGAAAAGGTTTATGCCGGGGTACAGGAAAAAATCAATGAGACTACGGGCCTGAAAAAGAGTTTGATGCTGGATGCGCTTCGGGTAGGGCGTGAACATAATATTACGTATCTGATGAACGGAAAGACACCTCCTTCCTTGTTGCACATGAAATATAAGTTTTATGAGAAAACAATTTATAGTCTGTTGAAGAAGACAATTGGAATAGAAAACGGGAATTTCTTCCCTACAGCGGGAGCTGCTATTCCAGAGAAGGTGGCTGAGTTCGTACATTCGGTAGGCATTAATATGATAGCTGGTTATGGACTGACGGAAAGTACGGCTACAGTCTCTTGTGAATGGATTGGAGATTTCCGTTTGGGAGCGGTAGGTCGTGTGCTTGACGGAGTAGAAGTTCGTATTGGAGAAAATAACGAGATACAGCTTCGTGGAGGTACCATAACGAAGGGATATTATAAGAAAGAAGCCATTACCCAGCAGGCGTTTACAGAAGATGGCTGGTTCCGTACGGGAGATGCCGGATATATGAAGGATGGTTTCTTATACTTGACAGACCGAATTAAGGATTTGTTTAAAACTTCCAACGGTAAGTACATTGCTCCGCAGGCCATTGAAACCAAGCTGGTGGTAGACCGTTATATTGATCAGGTGACCATTATTGCGGACCAGCGGAAATTTGTATCGGCCCTGATTGTGCCAGAATACAGTCAGGTGGAGAAGTTTGCGCAGGAACATCACATTGCTTTTGGAAGCAGAAAGGAGTTGCTGGAGAATCCTCAGATTATTGAGTTGTTCCGTCTTCGAATTGATACGCTTCAACAGGAGTTTGCGCATTATGAACAGGTTAAGCGCTTTACTCTTCTTCCGGAGCCGTTCAGTATGGAACGTGGCGAGCTGACCAACACGCTGAAGCTGAAACGTGCGGTGGTAGCTCGTAACTACAAGGATATTATCGACAAAATGTATGAAGAAAATGTCGGTTAAATAGCTGACTTTTATCTACAGGCACCCTTTCAGGGGTGCCTGTTTTTTCATATCTTTGCAACGAGAAAAAATAACAGACTAATTTATCGTATTTTATGATTACCATAGAGCAACTGAAAGACGTGAAGGAACGTACGGAAGCCTTGTATTGTTATCTGGACATTGAAGGAAAGAAAATACAGGTGGAAGAAGAACAGCTTCGTACGCAGGTACCCGGTTTTTGGGATGACCAGAAGGCTGCCGAAGCACAGATGAAAAAAGTAAAGGCTTTGCAACAGTGGATTACCGGTTATCAGGAAGTGAAGACATTGGCGGATGAACTGCAGTTGTCTTTTGATTTTTATAAAGATGAACTGGTTACGGAGGAAGAAGTGGATGAGGCCTATTCAAAAGCTATCTCTGCAGTAGAAGAGCTGGAATTGAAGAATATGCTTCGCTCGGAAGCTGACCAGATGGACTGTGTACTGAAAATCAATTCAGGTGCAGGAGGTACAGAAAGTCAGGACTGGGCTTCCATGTTGATGCGTATGTACATGCGCTGGGCTGAAAGCAATGGATATAAGTTGTCGGTAGCTAACCTTCAGGAAGGGGATGAAGCCGGCATCAAGACGGTGACGATGAATATTGAAGGATCCTATGCTTATGGTTATCTGAAAGGCGAAAACGGGGTGCATCGACTGGTTCGTGTATCTCCTTACAATGCACAAGGTAAGCGAATGACTTCTTTTGCATCTGTTTTCGTGACTCCTTTGGTAGATGATTCAATTGAAGTAACCGTAGAACCGGCTCGTTTGTCATGGGATACATTCCGAAGTGGTGGTGCCGGAGGACAGAACGTAAACAAGGTAGAATCTGGTGTACGTCTGCGTTATCAGTATAAAGACCCTTACACAGGCGAAGAAGAAGAAATCTTGATTGAAAATACAGAAACCCGTGACCAGCCGAAGAATAAGGAAAACGCCATGCGTCAGTTGCGTTCTATCCTTTATGATAAAGAGTTGCAGCACCGTATGGAAGAGCAGGCTAAGGTTGAGGCCGGAAAGAAAAAAATCGAATGGGGTTCTCAGATACGAAGCTATGTATTCGATGACCGACGTGTGAAAGACCATCGTACCAACTACCAGACATCGGATGTCAACGGGGTGATGGATGGAAAAATTGACGGTTTCATTAAAGCTTACTTGATGGAGTTTTCAGATAGCGAAATCTGATAACTTTGAGTAAAATCGCTCTTTTTTTATTTGTCTTTTTGCAAAGATGTTGTAATTTTAGGGTTGTAAATCTAAAATTGAAAACTTATGGGACGCAACAGAAGTGTAAAAAGACAGAATTTTGAGAAACGTGAGGAAGAAAAAGCCAATAGATTGTTCAAGATGATTTGTATTGTCTTGATTCTATTGGCTATTTTAATGATTGTAGGTTACACGTTAGCTTCTTGATAGCTTAGATAGAATATGCCGCAGGAAATAGAACGGAAGTTTCTGGTGCGTGATGATTCATATAAGGCTATGGCTTATAAAAAGAAGCGTATCAGGCAAGGGTATATCTGTAGTGAAAGAGGGCGCACCGTGCGGGTACGTATCCAGAATGAGGAAGGTTATCTGACAATCAAAGGACCTTCAGATGTATCGGGTATGAGCCGTTACGAATGGGAGCATGCTCTTTCTTTGCAGGAGGCGGAAGACTTGATGAGGTTGTGCGAACCGGGAATGATTGACAAGACTCGTTATCTGGTACGATGGGGGACGCACGTTTTTGAGGTGGATGAATTCTACGGAGAAAATAATGGACTGGTCGTAGCAGAAGTTGAATTAACCGGCGAAAAGGAAACTTTTGAATGTCCACCTTTTTTAGGGGAGGAAGTCACCGGACAGGTGAAGTACTATAATTCGTTCCTGATGAAGTCTCCTTATAGTAAATGGGGTGAAAACCTTCCTGAAAACTGTCAGAACAAGGGGTAAAAACTCTCAATTGACAGTTTTTACCCATTTGAATATCAGATTTTGTGAAGAGTCTTCTTTGTTTTTCTACTAATATTGCAGTGTCGAAACCAAGACAGACATTGTTTCAATTAAAGAAAAGAAAGACTAAAAGAATTATGAAAACGGCAACATTTGCTCAGAACTTGTTGAGCATGCAGACAGAACTACTTCATTTCGCTTATAAATTAACGGCAGACCGCGAGGAAGCGAATGACCTTCTCCAGGAGACTTCATTGAAGGCCTTGGATAATGAAGAAAAGTATGTAGCAGAAACGAACTTCAAGGGATGGATTTATACCATCATGCGTAATATATTTATCAATAATTATCGCAAGACTTTGCGTGACCAGACATACGTAGACAATACCGACAATCAGTTCTTCTTGAACTTGGGAGTGGATATTGAGGATGACTCCATGCAGGGTGCTTATGATTTGAAGGAAATGCGTCGCATTGTGAATGCATTACTGAAAGAATATCGTGTACCTTTTGCAATGTATGTATCGGGCTTTAAGTATCGCGAGATTGCTGATAAATTGAATCTGCCTTTGGGAACAGTGAAGAGTCGTATTTATTTCACTCGCCAGAGATTGCAGGAGGATTTGAAGGATTTCAGATAAAAACGATAACTCTCTATCTTTAAAATAATATATTTAATAGACGCCGGTTGCTGTGAGAGCACCCGGCGTTTCGTCTTTTTATGACTTGAAGTCAGGAGTCTGGTTGTGATATTTTTTCTGGATGAACGGGCGATAAATGTAGTGCCCTGCCAGTGAAGCTAAGCATACTCCTGTGCAGTTGGCAATAAAATCAATCCAGTCTCCGCTGCGGTTATCTGTACAGCATGATTGCAGGATTTCAATGCATCCGCTCATCAGGATGGGAAACAGGATGCTTCCCATGATTAGTGGGAAACCTTTGATTTGCTTGTGCTGAATCAGGTATTCTATCCATATAATGGAACTTAGACCGCCATACATGCATACATGTACCAGTTTGTCGAAGTTGTTGATTTCATCCAATTGAGTGTGTGGAGGAGTAAAAAAGGATAGGTACCAAATGGCAAGAACCGTCAAAATAGAAAATGGATAATGTCTTAAAATCTGCATTTCGTATAAAACTTTAATTTTTCACGCAAAAATACGATATTTTTTGTACTTTTGTCTCTGTTTTGAAGTGTAATTATAATAAAATGATGTATGCAGCACAAAAGTGAAAGAGTGAACTTTGGAAGTAAATTAGGTGCAATTCTTGCGGCCGCAGGTTCTGCGGTGGGTTTGGGTAACATTTGGCGTTTCCCTTATGAGACAGGAAATCATGGTGGAGCTGCATTTATATTGATTTATTTGGGTTGTATCATTGTATTTGGGTTACCTATAATGATTGCAGAGTTTACTATTGGCCGGCGTGCAAAGGCCTGTACGGGTGGAGCGTATGAAACGTTGGCTCCGGGTACGCATTGGAAATGGGTAGGTTATACCGGAGTATTAACCGGCTTTTTGATATTGGGATATTATTCGGTAGTAGCCGGATGGACCTTGGAGTATGTATGGCAGGCTGTTTCATTCGGATTGTCGGGAAAAACTTCTGGAGAGTATGTAGCCATGTTCCAGGATTTTTCTCAGCAACCGTTCCGACCGCTTCTGTGGTTGTTTGTGTTTATGTTCGTTACTCATTTTGTTATTGTGAAAGGAGTAAAGGACGGGATAGAGAAGTCTTCTAAAATCATGATGCCTTTGTTGTTTGTTCTGGTTATTCTCTTGGCAGTATGTTCTACCATGTTGCCTGGAGCAGAAAAAGGTATTAAATTTTTGCTTCATCCGGATTTCAGTAAGGTAACCCCTGATGTCTTTTTAGGAGCCATGGGCCAAGCTTTTTTTTCCATGAGTCTGGGAATGGGATGTCTTTCTACTTATGCTTCTTATTTTGGAAAAGAGACTCGTTTGGGGCATACGGCCATGAGTGTAGGTCTGATTGATACATGTGTGGCAGTGTTGGCCGGTCTGATTATTTTCCCGGCAGCTTTTTCAGTGGGTATTCAGCCCGACGCAGGTCCTTCTTTGATTTTTATTACTTTGCCTAATGTGTTCCAGCAGGCTTTTGACAATGTACCGTTCCTGGCTTATATATGTTCTGTAGCTTTCTATGTATTATTGGCTTTGGCTGCTTTGACGTCTACAATCTCTTTGCATGAGGTATCTACGGCCTTTTTGCATGAGAAATTTCATTTTACACGAGGACGTGCAGCCTGCATTGTGACAGGAGGATGCCTGTTAATAGGTGTTGTTTCCTCATTGGCTTTAGGAGAATGGAGCTGCGTGAAAATTGGTGGATTGAACATGTTTGATGCCCTGGACTACCTGACGGCTAAAATTATGCTTCCGGTATGTGGTATGTTTGCGGCTGTGTTTGTCGGTTGGGTATTGGATAAGAACATCGTAAAAGGGGAGGTAACCAATTACGGCATGTTGAAAGCTCCTTATTATCCAGTGTATCTGATTGTGCTGAAGTTTGTTGCTCCTATCGGTATCCTTGCTATCTTTATCAATGAATTGGGATTGTTGAGCTGGTAATGTGGAAAGATTTTTTCTATTATTCCCGTTCTGAAAGAAGAGTAATTCTACTTCTTTTAGGGCTGTTGATAATCCTGGTCATTTCTTGGTTGGTATGTTGGAGAGTCTATAGACCAGAATATGTGAGTCAGGAAGATTCTGCTGAGATAGATTCTTTCCTGGCTTCTGTGAAGCAACGGGAGACTGCCTATGCAAAGCGTAATTATACGGCATCAGGTGTCAGGAGAGGGCAGGAGGTCGTTTTGTTTGATTTTAATCCGAATACAGCCGATTCTGTACAATTGAAAAAACTGGGATTACCTTCTTTTGTGGTTCGTAATATTCTTCGGTATCGGGAAAAAGGAGGCGTTTTCCGTACTCCGGAAGCTTTTGCACGGATTTATGGATTAACAGAGGAACAATATTTATTACTGAAACCTTATATTCAGATACCTCCGAGAGAGGAGAATAGGCAAGACTCTGTGTATAAACAGGGCCAGCCACAAGGAATCGAGAAATATCCGGAAGGAACACTTGTGGCCTTGAATGAAGCGGATACAGCCCAATTAAAGCGTATACCAGGTGTAGGAAGTGGTATCGCTAAAATGATTGTGGCTTATCGTAACCGTCTTGGAGGTTTTGTTCGTTTGGAACAGTTACAGGAAATTCCGCATGTAGATACCTGTCTGAATAAATGGTTTGTTGTGCAAGGTACTCCTTTTCGGAAAATACGAGTCAATAAAGACGGATTGGATAAATTGCGCAATCACCCTTACATGGATTTTTATAAGGCCAAAGCCATTTTAGAGTATCGTCGGAAAAGGGGCAATATAAAAGGTCTTTCCCGGCTCTCTCTCTTTGAAGAGTTTACCGAAAAAGACCTTCAACGTTTGTCTCCTTATTTATCTTTTGAGTGATTTATTTGCGTGTATAGCCTGCTGCTTCAGCTATTTTTACCGGGATTTCGGTATTGTCAATTCGGTTCTGGAACTTCTCGGCTCCAGCTCCAATAGCAAAGACAGGTACATATCCTGCAGAGTGTCCTCCACTTGTCCAGCCAGTCAATGCTATTTCATTGATGATTCGTTTAGCTTCTGCTGCAATAGGCTCATCTTGAGCATATTCGCTCTTTTCCATTTTTACTTGTTGATTTTTCAGAGTCTGTTCGTACACGGCTTTCAAGCGAGCTTCCTGCTTTTCGTTTAATTTGATTTTATCCCAAAAACCAAAGTTGTCTTTTAAGGCCTGTTGTACAGCTTCCCAGGATACCTGGTTATTCGTTTTAGAGCGAAGTTGGTTGATGACTTTGGTGAATCCGCTTTCACTGACCTTCTGGTTCTTGAGTACCTGCAGGTTCAGCTCATACGGACCTTTTCCTAAAACAAAACCTCCGGTTTCATGGTCGGCAGTAACTACAATTAAGGTTTCATCCGGATGTTGTGAATAGAATTCGTAAGCAACCTTAATTGCATTGTCAAAGTCGATTACTTCATGAAAGGTTGTAGCGGCATCGTTGCTGTGGCAAGCCCAGTCGATTTTCCCACCTTCTACCATCAGGAAGAAACCTTTTGATAAATCTTTAGAGAGGAAATTAATTGCCGAACGAGTAATTTCCTGCAAAGTAAGGTCACTTTTTCCCCGGTCAATAGCGTATGGGATAGAAGAACGGTCTGCCTTAGAAGCGGCTTCCGGCTGGAACAGAATTATCTTGTCGGCTTTTTTGCTTTTCTTGAGATAATCTTTATATCCTCTGGCGATAGTGTATCCGTATTGATCAGCCAGTGAGTAAAGGTTGGTTGCTTGAGGATTTTTCTTGTCTTGCGGCTGAAGAAAATCTGAACCAGCATAGAAATCGAAACCTGTTTCATATAAATCTTTTCCGATTTCGTAATAACTTCCTCTACCTGAAGCATGTGCATAGAAAGCGGCTGGAGTTGCATGATCCACACTGACGCTGGTAGCTACTCCTACTCGGCATCCATGTTCTTTAGCCCATGTAGCTACACTGTAAACTGGTGTTTGCAAATCTTTTAAGACCCCGATAGCTCCATTTTTTGTCTTGTTTCCTGTTGCAAGCGCTGTACCGGCAGCGGCAGAGTCTGTTACTCCGTTAGTTGCAGAAAAGGTCGTTGCTACGGTTGCGTAGGGGAACTGAGTAAATTGTAAGGGTGTGATACCGATTTTTCCTTCAAGTTCGCCCAGATACAATTCTGTACCTTGTACCTGATTGACTCCCATTCCATCTCCAATGAAATAGAATACGTACTTGGCTTGCTGTGCATTTATCTGACAAAAAGCCAGTAGGAAAAATAAGATAGTGATGGATAATTTTTTCATAAAGATTTGTATTGAGATTATTTTTTGCGAAAATAAGAAAAATACAGTTCCAAGAATTTTTTTTCATAAAAAGATGCGATAAAAAGGGAAACGTTTTCAGATTCTTTCATTTTAATTATTGAATTATGTTACGTTATTAAAACATTTAGTTATGAAAAAGAAAAATCTATTGGGGGCATATTTAGTCTTGTCCTTTTGGACTTCTTGTCAGCAAGTTGAGAATTGGCAACACATGGGTGATGAATTGAAGTTGAGTTTACAAGCTTCTGTGTATACTCCTTCCAATGAATCCAGAGTTGTAACAGATAAATCTGGGGTTACAACTTTTTCAGAAAGAGATGAGCTTGGTTTTTTCATGCCGGAAGAAAGTGAACCAGTGAAGTGGACATTGACTGAAGGCCAATGGGAATCAGCATCTCCTTTGTCATGGGAAAATAAGGTAAAAAAGTTTACTTATTGTGCTTATTATCCTTATTCCGCTGAATCTACGACTCGCGACAATATTCCGATGCCTGATTTGAGTTTGCAGAAAGGAACTCTTGCAAGTATAGGTGAGTTTGATTTTCTGGCAGCCCGCTGTGAGGCTAGTTATGAGGAAACGGATAATGGAACTGTTTCTTTTACAGGTGAGTCTTCTTTCAGACATGCGTATAGCTTCATTTCCATTACGATAAAGAAAGATTTATCGGAAGAAAATGTATTAATCAGTCAGGCCTCTTTTCAAGGAGAAAATTTATTTAGCCGTAGCACTTATCACTTTGCAGAATCGGAAGCAGAAGATGGTATTTCTTATCAGGAGTCATCTGAAATACATGCATTGACCTTGAATTTAGAGGAACCGGCTGCTGTCACAGAGGAATCAGGCTATTCATTGTTTCTGTTATGTAATCCACAGTCTCTGGCAGAAGATTCTGGATTTTCTATTTCCTATCAGCGTGATGGGGTATCTTATACGGCATCCACCAACAAATTAGGGAAGCAGTTTGAAGCTGGAAAATATTACCAGTTTGTGTTGAGATTAACCAAAGAGGGTTTGAAACTGGAAGGCGGTGAAGTTACTGATTGGGTTTCTGAGAAACTTCCGGAGATAGCCATTGAGGAAATTCCGTCGTAAATCAGCTGTTAATAATTGTTCCGGAGAAATCTTGAATGGGTTTTTCCGGATTTTTTATGTCTGCTTTTATCTCTTGAAATAGAATTGTCATAAATCTCAGAAAAAACATATAACTTTGCACTTTCAAATAAACTAACAGTCAATTTCGTTCATTTAACATAACAATGAAAGCACTTAAAGACCGCATCATTTGTGATGGAAAATGCTTTGAGGGAGGCATCCTTAAAGTGGACAATTTTATTAACCATCAGATGGATCCCATTCTGATGAAGTCAATGGCAGTAGAGTTTGTACGGAGATTCGCCAGTACGAAAATCAATAAGATTCTGACCATAGAGGCCAGCGGTATCGCTCCTGCCATTATGGTTGGCTATCTGTTGGAACTTCCGGTTGTTTTTGCCAAGAAGAAAAAACCAAGTACAATGGAGAATATGCTGACAACTACTGTTTATTCGTTTACGAAAGACCGCACGTACGATGTGTGTGTAAGCAAGGATTATTTATGTCCGGGCGATAAGGTGTTGTTCATTGATGACTTCTTGGCCAATGGTAATGCCGCAAAGGGGATTATTGACCTGGTACAGAAGGCAGAAGCTGAATTAGTGGGGATGGGCTTCCTGATAGAAAAATCGTTCCAGCATGGAGGAGACTATTTGAGAGCACAGGGCATTCATGTGGAATCTTTGGCGATAATTGAAAGCTTGGAAAATTGTCAAATTAAAATAAAAGACTAAATCTTTAAATGGAAAAAGAACAACAGCAAACTGCCCAGAGTGCTGGGCTTATTTATGGGTTGAATGACCGTCCGCCTTTAAAGGATTCTATTTTTGCCGCTTTGCAGCATTTGTTAGCAATCTTTGTGGCTATCATTACTCCTCCACTGATTATTGCAGGAGCATTGAAGTTGGATCTGGAAACCACCGGATTTTTAGTTTCCATGGCTCTTTTTGCATCGGGTATCTCTACATTTATCCAGTGCCGCCGCGTAGGACCGATAGGTTGCGGACTGCTGTGTATTCAGGGAACCAGTTTCTCATTCATTGGTCCGATTATTTCTGCGGGCTTAACTGGCGGACTGAGTGCTATCTTTGGGGCTTGTATTGTGGCTTCTTCGGTTGAAATGTTAATTAGCCGGGTGCTGAAGTATACACGTAGAGTTATAACTCCTTTGGTGTCAGGAATTGTGGTGACGCTGATTGGTATGAGCTTGATTAAAGTGGGAATCTCTGCTTGCGGAGGTGGAGCTGCTGCACAGGCAGATGGTACCTTTGGGGCTTTCCGTCATATTGGTTTGGCCGCTTTGGTACTTGTATTGATTATATTTTTCAATCGTAGCTCCAACCGTTATTTGCGAATGAGTTCCATTGTCATTGGTCTGGTGGTTGGATATGTATTGGCATGGACATTGGGAATGGTTGATTTTTCTGCTGTACAGAGTTATGGTGGTTTCAATATTCCTATACCTTTCCGTTATGGTATCTCATTTGATATTTCCGCAATTATCGCTTTGGCATTGGTTTATTTGATTACGGCAATCGAAGCATATGGGGATATTACAGCTAATTCGTTGATTTCTGGAGAACCGGTGGAAGGAGAAACATTTGTCAAACGTGCTTCTGGAGGTATTCTGGCCGATGGTTTTAATTCCATGCTAGCCGGATTCTTCAACTCTTTCCCTAATTCGATTTTTGCTCAGAATAACGGTATGATTCAGTTGACTGGGGTAGCAAGTCGTTATGTTGGATACTTCATTGCAGGTTTCCTTATTTTACTGGGCTTGTTCCCTGCGGTAGGATTAATTTTCTCGTTGATGCCTGAACCGGTGTTAGGTGGGGCAACTTTGTTGATGTTTGGAACAGTGGCTGCTGCAGGAATCCGAATCATTTCTGCACAGAAAATCAATCGTAAGGCTACGTTGGTGATGGCTTTGAGCTTTTCTTTCGGTTTGAGCGTAGAACTTGTGCCGGATATTCTTTGTCAGTTGCCGGAAACTGTTCGTAATATATTCTCTTCAGGTATTACAACTGGTGGACTGACTGCCATCCTGTCTAATCTGCTGATTCAGATAAAAGAATAAAAATATATTGATAAAAAGAAGAAAGGCTGCCTCAAGATTTTTGGGACAGCCTTTTTTATGGTCTTAGGATGTTGCTTATCGAGAAGCAAACATTGACTGGCTATTAGCCTGACGTGCAGAAATCATACCTTGCAAATCGGGAGATACAGTCACCGGAGTGCCGTCCTGCTGTTTGAAAGTAATAGTTCCGTCCTCGTTCATTGTAATCAGCTCAAATGTCTGACCTTCTGCAGAAGCATTCCATGTATTCTTTTCTTTGTCGTAAATCAAGGTAAGTGGCTTGGCTTCTTCACCCTTCTTTGTGATAGTGTAGCCATCTTCGTTGGTCTGTACAAGGTATTCTCCGCTTTCACCCTTTACGGTTTTTACGCTACCTACATCAGCCAAAGGATTTGAACCAGACCAGAACTCGATAGAGTTCAGTACAATGACGTCTGCCAAGTAAGCTACCTCATATACTGGTACGATATGGAATGCTAGAAAAACAATTTCATTCACAAATTTATTGCCAATGTTGTTGTTCCAATCCTTTAAACTGCTCCATAAACCAAAAGAACCGATACATGAGGAGCATATAATGCTACTGCTCAAAATCAGACAGGCTGCTGAGAGTCTTAGTTTTTTCATACGCAATTTCAATTTTGGGTTAATATTTTATATGTATTGTCGTTTTGCCATTACAATTTATTACAAAGTTAGAAGTTATTTTGGATTATGAAAGAAAAAGGTAAAAAAATAGTATCTTTGCGCAGTTTTTTGTGAGAAATTAATGATTAAATAAAAATAGAATGAAAGAAACAATTCAGAAGAGATTGAGCGATTCGAAAACGGCACGCTGGACCGCTTTGTTTATCGTCTCGTTTACCATGATGTGTGGTTATTTTCTGACGGATGTGATGTCACCGTTGGAAAACTTGTTGACAACAAAGGGGCAGGTGGTATATTTTACAGATGATACCTCCATGCCGGCAGACAGTCTGGTGGCCAAAATGAATTACTTTTCTTCGGAAGAAATGCTTTCAAATCCGTTGCTGACCGTAGAGCAACTTGAGGAAGGAAGTAAGGTACAGTATTATGAGATGCAGAATGGTGCACAGACGCAGACGGAAAAGACAATTAGTTCTGTCGCCAGAGGAGAAGGCTGGTCAAGTACGGAATATGGCTTCTTTTCAGGGGCTTATGGCTTGATTAATGTGTTCTTGCTGATGCTGTTCTTCGGTGGAGTGATTCTGGATAAAATGGGAATCCGTTTTACCGGGATGATGTCTTCTGGATTGATGTTTATGGGAGCATTGATTAAATGGTATGCCCTTTCTTCTGATTTTGGAGATGCACAGCTCTTTGGAATGGACATGCAGGTGGCATTGGCTTCTTTTGGGTTTGCAATCTTCGGGATGGGAGCTGAAATCACAGGTATTACTGCATCTAAAGTCATTGTGAAATGGTTTGCTGGAAAGGAACTGGCGCTTGCTATGGGACTTCAGGTGGCAATGGCTCGTATTGGTACAGCCGTGGCTTTGGCCGTAAGCTTGCCAGTAGCCCGTTGGATGGGGGATGTTTCTTATCCGGTGTTGTTCGGAACCATTTTATTATGCGTGGGATTTGCTTCATACATGATTTACTGTGTGATGGACCGCAAGGAAGATGCTTCTGCCGCAGCTGTTCGCATGGAAAATGGAGAGGCCGAAGAAGAAGGCTTCAAGCTGTCCGATTTGAAACTGATATTCTGTAGCAAAGGCTTCTGGTTGATTAACTTGTTGTGCCTGATGTTCTATGCTGGTGTATTTCCCTTCCTGAAGTTTGCGACAAAACTGATGATTTATAAATACGATGTACCGGAATCTTTTGCCGGATTGATTCCTGCCTTATTGCCCTTTGGAACCATTTTGTTGACGCCCGTATTCGGTTCTTTATACGACCGTATCGGTCGCGGAGCTACCTTGATGATTATCGGTTCGGTTATGCTGACAGTCGTTCACGTGCTGTTTGCCCTTCCGGTAATGAACTATTGGTGGTTTGCCGTTATTGTCATGATTGTATTGGGAATTGCATTTTCTTTGGTACCCAGTGCCATGTGGCCTTCAGTTCCTAAGATTATCCCGATGAAGCAGTTGGGTTCTGCTTATGCCACCATTTTCTATATCCAGAATATCGGATTGACAATGGTGCCTTGGCTGATTGGATGGGTGATTGAACATTTTGCTACATTACGCAACGAAGCTGGTGTAATTGTAGGCTATGACTATACGGCTCCAATGGTTATTTTTGCGGTGTTTGGCCTATGTGCCATTCTTATTTCCACGTTACTTCGTGTGGAAGACAGCAAAAAGCATTATGGACTGGAAGAAGCCAACATGAAGAAATAACATTCAAATTATCCTTATAGGAAGGAGTTGAGGATGTGTCAGGTGCATCTTCAGCTCCTTTTGTTTTTATTAATACCTCATAAGAAGGGGTAATGGTGGTATATCCTTTGTCTTGTGGATTTTTTCCCGTATCTTTGAACTGTTAATAAGTGAGAGGTGCCGGATGGATATCTACAAGAGAAATGTGTAACAAAACTTTAGCTATGAATAATACGAAGAAAAGATCACCTATATCATGGGTTCCTACAGCATATTTTGCCATGGGACTTCCTTTTGTTGTACTCAATATGGTTACAGTGTTAATGTTTAAAGGGCTTGAGGTGGATGATAAGCTGATTACTTTCTGGACATCTTTGATTCTTCTGCCCTGGACATTGAAACCTTTGTGGAGTCCTTTCCTTGAACTTTTCCGGACAAAGAAATTTTTTGTGATTGTCACTCAGTTGATTACGGGAGTTACTTTCGGACTGGTAGCTTTTGCCTTGAACTTGTCTCATTTTTTTAGTATCTCCATTGCGCTGCTGGCCATTGTTGCTTTTAGCGGAGCTACTCACGACATCGCTTGTGACGGAGTGTATATGAGTGAACTCTCCAATGAAGACCAGGCAAAGTTTATTGGCTGGCAGGGAGCCTTTTATAACATAGCCAAGATTCTGGCAACAGGTGGTTTGGTGTATTTGGCTGGATATTTCATCGAACTGAATGCGGATGCCGGATTGTTGGCTGCCAACAAAAGGGCTTGGATGATTATCTTGCTGATTCTTTCTGTAACCATGATTCTTTTGGGAATCTATCATCTGTTTGCCTTACCGTCTACCCAGTCGTCTTCTTCCCCAAAAACATTGCGAAGTAACAAGGAAGTGATGAAGGAATTGGGACAGGTTTTGGTGGATTTTTTCCGTAAGACACATATCACTTATTATATCTGTTTCATCATCCTTTATCGTTTTGCAGAAGGATTTGTGATGAAGATTGTACCGCTGTTCCTGAAAGCTGACCGGGAGATGGGAGGCTTGGGGCTCAATGAAAAGGAAATCGGACTTTATTATGGTACGTATGGAGCTGCGGCCTTTGTGCTAGGTTCCTTGCTGGCAGGATATTATATTGCCCGTCGGGGCCTGAAAAAGACCATATTCTCATTGTGCTGTATTTTTAATCTTCCATTTATGGTGTATGCCTTTTTTGCATACTTTCAGCCGGAGAGTGGCTGGATAATATGCGGTGGTATCGTCTTTGAATATTTTGGATATGGTTTCGGTTTTGTCGGACTTTCTTTGTTTATGATGCAGCAGGTGGCTCCCGGCAAGCATCAAATGGCTCATTATGCATTTGCTTCGGGCATCATGAATTTGGGAGTGATGATTCCAGGAATGTTAAGTGGTTGGGTGTGCGAAAATCTTGGCACATGGTTTGACAAGCCGGGAGGCTATGAACCTTTCTTTATTTTTGTGCTGATTGCTACAATTCCAGCCTTCCTGATTACTTATTTCCTTCCGTTTAAGTATGACAATGGGGGAAATCTGATAGAAGGCGAAAAAGAATATGTATAATTATCAATTAAACTAACTGGATATGAATGAAAAATTTGTAATGCCTTGGGAAGAACGCCCGGCAGACTGTAAAAAAGTAATGTGGCGCTATTCGAAGAATCCCGTCATCGGACGCTATCAGATACCTTCATCGAATAGTATTTTCAATAGTGCGGTAGTTCCCTTCAAAGATGGATTTGCCGGGGTGTTCCGTTGCGACAACCGAGCTGTACAGATGAATATCTTTGCGGGTTTCAGCAAGGACGGTGTCAACTGGGAAATCAATCATGAACCGATTGTCTTTAAGCCCGGTAATACGGAAATGATAGATTCAGAATACAAATATGACCCTCGTGTCACTTGGATTGAAGACCGTTACTGGATTACATGGTGCAACGGTTATCACGGACCTACCATCGGTATCGGTTATACATTCGATTTCAAGGAATTCTATCAATGCGAGAATGCCTTCCTTCCATTTAACCGTAACGGCGTATTGTTCCCGCAGAAAATTAACGGAAAGTATGCCATGCTAAGCCGTCCGAGCGACAACGGTCATACACCTTTCGGAGATATTTATATCAGCTACAGTCCTGATATGAAGTATTGGGGTGAGCACCGTTGTGTAATGAAAGTGACTCCTTTCCCGGAAAGTGCCTGGCAGTGTACGAAAATTGGAGCCGGCTCTGTGCCTTTCCTGACAGAAGAAGGCTGGCTGATGTTCTATCACGGGGTTATTACCACTTGTAACGGTTTCCGTTACTCTATGGGGGCAGCTATTCTGGATAAGGACCATCCGGAAAAGGTACTTTATCGTACCCGTGACTATCTGTTGGCACCTGCTGCACCTTATGAACTGCAGGGAGATGTGCCCAATGTAGTGTTCCCGTGTGCTGCTCTTCAGGATGGAGAAAGAGTAGCTGTGTACTACGGTGCTGCTGATACCGTGGTAGGAATGGCTTTCGGTTATATTTCCGAAATCATTGATTTTGTAAAGCGTACTTCTATTTTGTAAATGTAAATATTTAATAAGGCTGTTCCTGTAGCCAGACGCTATGGGAGTAGCCTTTTTTATTTTAGGCCTATGAAAAAACTAATCGCATCTCTGAGCTTTTTGTTCATCTGGAATTGTGCCAATGCGCAGGATCCGGTGGACTATGTAGACCCGTTTATTGGAACAACCAATTTTGGTACGTGTAATCCGGGAGCTGTCTGTCCGAATGGTTTGATGTCGGTCGTTCCTTTTAATGTGATGGGGTCGGATGAAAATACCTATGACAAAGACGCTCGCTGGTGGTCTACTCCTTATGAATATACGAACAGCTATTTTACCGGACTCTCTCATGTCAACCTGAGTGGGGTGGGTTGTCCTGAAATGGGTTCTCTGTTGCTGATGCCCACAACCGGTGAATTAAATGTAGACTATCATCATTACGGAAGCAAGTATGAAAAGGAAACGGCTTCACCGGGATATTACAGCTTGCAACTGACCAAATATAATATTAAGGTAGAGGCTACTTCTACATTGAGAACAGGGCTTACCCGCTTTACTTTTCCAAAGGGGAAGAGTCATATCCTGATGAACTTGGGAGAAGGACTGACCAATGAATCGGGAGCTTATCTGCGCCGGATAAATGACCGTGAAATTGAGGGTATGAAGTTCTTGGGAACGTTCTGCTATAATCCTCAGGCTGTATTCCCTATTTATTTTGTCATGCGAATCAACAAGGCTCCTAAGCAGACGGGGTATTGGAAATTCCAGCGCAAGATGACGGGGGTGGAAGCCGAATGGGACAAAGACAATGGCAAATACAAATTGTACACGCAGTATGACCGGGATTTGGCTGGCGACGACATCGGTGCATGGTTCACTTTCGATACAGAAGAAAATGAACAGATAGAAGTGGCTGTAGGTGTATCGTTTGTAAGTATGGAAAATGCCCGTCAGAATTTGGAAGCTGAGCAGCATGGAGCTGGATTCGATGAAATCTATGCCAGCGCACGGAAACAGTGGAACGACGATTTGAGCCGTATCACCGTAGAAGGAGGTACAAAGGAACAGAAAACGGTGTTCTATACTGCCTTGTATCACACGCTGATTCACCCGAATATCCTCCAGGATGTAAACGGGGAATACCCTGCCATGGAAACCGGAGAAACGAAAACGACTAAAAACAATCGTTATACCGTATATTCTTTGTGGGATACCTATCGTAACCTGCATCAGTTGATGACTTTGGTGTATCCCGAACGGCAGATTGACATGGTACGTACCATGATCGATATGTACAAGGAGCATGGGTGGTTGCCTAAATGGGAGTTGTATGGACGTGAAACCCTTACGATGGAAGGCGACCCCAGTTTGCCGGTGATTGTGGATACCTGGATGAAGGGTTTGCGCGACTTTGATATGGAGACAGCCTACGAGGCTATGCGCAAGTCGGCTACTCTTCCTGGAAAGGAAAACCTGATGCGTCCGGACAACGATGATTACATGAGCAAAGGCTATGTACCTTTGATGGAACAGTTTGATAACTCCGTATCGCATGCTTTGGAATATTACATTGCCGATTATGCTTTGTATACGTTGGCAAAGAGCATGGGAAAGAAAGAGGATGCCGATTTATTCTATAAGCGGTCTATGGGATACAAGCATTATTATTGCAAGGAATTCGGAACACTTCGTCCCATCTTGCCGGACGGAAAATTCTATTCTCCGTTCGATCCGCTTCAGGGACAGAACTTTGAACCGAGTCCGGGATTCCACGAAGGTAATTCCTGGAACTATACCTTCTACGTGCCGCATGATGTAAAAGGACTGGCTCGCCTGATGGGTGGACAGAAGAAGTTTATCGACAAACTGCAGATGGTATTCGACAAAGGTTATTATGACCCGGCCAATGAACCGGATATTGCTTATCCTTATCTGTTCAGTTACTTCAAGGGCGAGGAATGGCGTACACAGAAAACCGTTCGCGAACTGCTGGCTAAGTACTTCACTCCCAAACCAGACGGTATTCCGGGAAATGACGATGCCGGTACCATGTCAGCCTGGGCTGTATTCAGTATGATGGGCTTCTACCCTGACTGTCCGGGTGTTCCCGAATATACGTTGACCGACCCGACTTTCGACCGTATTACCATCCGTTTGAATCCGGAATTTTATGGAAAAGATAAGCTGGTCATTGAAAAGAAGGAGAATGGTTCACCGGAAGGCTATATCCAGAAAATAGAACTTGGCGGCAAGAAAACAGGTTACCGGATTAATCACAATGACTTGGTAAAAGGCGGCACATTGACGTTCTATAAATAAGCAGATTAGTTTTCCCTTTTAGTTTGTCTTTTCTTTACGGTGTGGCGCACCAGAAAGATGCTGACTTCGTATAAAAGCACGATGGGGAAGGTTACAATCAGCATAGTAAACACGTCTGAGGTAGGAGTGATGATGGCAGCGATAATCATTGCGACAACCCAGGCGTGTTTTCTGTATTGTGCCATGAAATCGGCAGACAAAATGCCCAGTTTGGCCAGCAGCCAGGTAAGAATCGGAATCTCAAACGTGATACCCATCATCAGGCTCAGCATGTTCAGCGTATCAATGTAAGAACTGAGCAGAATGGTATTTTCCACCTCCTGACTCACTTGATAGGTCGAAAGAAAGCGGAATGTGAAAGGGAATATCAGGAAGTAGCTGAATAATATTCCCGTCAGAAAGAGCAGATAGCCCCAGAATATCAGCCAGCGGGAATATTTCTTTTCATTCTGGTAGAGTGCCGGCGAAATAAAATGAAAAAGCTGATAGAGAATGTAAGGAGAAGCCAGCAGAATACCCGCATAGAACGAAACACTCATGTGGGTGAGAAACTGGCCTGAAAGTTGCGTGTTGATAAGTTTTACCGGCAAAGCTTCCGCTTCCAGTCCGGCTATATGCAGTATTTTTCCTAACCACGCAAAGAAACGGTAGGTACAGAAGTCGCCCTCTTTGGGAGCAAGGATGAGCCCGAAAAGTTCTTCTTTGAAACAGAAGGCCAGAAGCATAAGCACAATTACCGCACAAGCGATGTGGATAATCGTTTTACGCAGCTCGTCCAGGTGGTCCCAGAAAGTCAGTTCCGTTGGTTGCGTTGGCTTCACGGCAGTTATTTTTCTTTTTTCTCGTTCGAAGTGGTTTCTTCCTTCTTTTGGTCTGTTTCTTTCAGGTTATCTTCCACTTCGTTCATGCCTTCCTTGAAACTTCTTACACCTTTGCCAATACCTTTCATCAGTTCGGGAATCTTCTTTCCGCCGAACAGCAGCAGGATGATTAAAGCAAGAAATAAAAATTCCTGGGTACCGATACCCATAAACAACAATGTAGTATTCATGTACTTTTTTGGTAAATAGTAAGTGAATTTATTATTTATTCTTCCGCAAAAATATGGATTGTTTTTTACCTGAGCAAGTGTGTGTGCTTTTGTCTTTTTGGGCATTTCAATAAAAGTGATAGGTTTTAGTACATTTTTGTAGTGTGAATCACTGATTTACGTCTCTTTTGGTATCTTTTTATAAAGGTCTCGTACTCTTTTATGTTTTCCTTATGCGAAACCTATGTTTCAGGGAACAGAAACGTATGTTTTCTATTGGGGAAACGTAGGTTTCAGATGGGGGAAACATAAATAGTGATGGGAAGTTAACAGATAGATAAAGAGGAATTTGTAAGAGTTTGCATAAGGAAAAAGAAAACCGCAAAAGAAACCATAAGTCCCTTTTGCGGTTTATCTTTTTATGAATAAGAATGAATTTATTTCTTAGTCAATGAAACATTGTCAATCAATGCTTTGGAGTCTTTTGTCTGGAGCTGGATGACGATGACAAAATCGCCCACAGTGGCGTCAGATGCGGGAGCTTCGGTAACTGTACCACCCTTTGATTCTACACCTTTGATGCTGGCAAATGCATTGACCGTTTTTGAAAAATCAAAACTTGCAGAAATTTTTGACCATCTTCCTGCTTTTTTGATGACACGGCTATAAGCTGCAGCAGACTGGTTTTTGGTTGATTCGTCACTGAGGTCAAATCCTTCACGCATGATGAAAAGGTTATCAGTTTTTGCATCACGGATAAAGAAACGAACCTGTGCTCCGTCTGTTAGGGCTTTCATGTCGAAAGACAATGTATATACAGCTTTTTCTGCTCCTTGAATACGCTGGCCCAGATAAGCTTTGTACCATGAGTTGTCAGTTGTTGTTTCAATCTGGACAGCATTGCCATGCTTTTCGTCATCTGTTGCGGGGCTGATAGTGGTAGCACCGTTTGTCTTGTCAAATGCAAACCAGTCTTCTGTAGAAGGAATGGATGCATAAGTCTTTTCGTTATTCAACGGGATGTCAAAGTTGCCGTTCTTTACTAAATTCTGTGCCTGAGCTCCCATTGCCAGGAAAGCCATTGCGGCTACAATAAATACTTTTCTCATATACTTCAACATTAGGTTAGTCTTGATAGCCTATTTTTACAAATATACGAAAAATGGATTGACTATGAATCTATTTTTTGATTGTTTATAGTTTTAAAATTAAGGTTGCGGTTGAAGGGTAAATTCTTTGGTAGAAGTGTAAATCATGTATAATACTAGAGAACTGAGGTATATCAGGTAAATGTCAGCAAGATGTCAGTAAGATTTTATTGCTCTTATGAAGGGAGTGCATAGCTTTGTTTTTAGAAAATATAGCTGGATATGGAAAAGAAAAGGTATTATGTGGGTATGCGTCGGTTCATTATTCTGTCTTCTTTTATAATAGGATTTGTATCATTCTTTATTTCTTATAATAAGAAAGAGGATGCGTCTTTGCCCGCTAAACTGGAGCAAATGATGTGTCGTACGAAGATGAATGTGCATTGTGAGCCTTTTTATGGTTACCAGATACATTATCCTGCGTTCTTCGAACAGGTTCCGGATTCACTCATTCATGAAACGGGAAGTTGTCAGTTTTATTTTGGGAATATGCTGAAGATTGCTCAGACAGCTTTTATCGTAACTAATCTTGAAGAATTTACCGTGCGGCAGGGGATGGACCATTTTGCCATAGAGCAGCATGCTACTGAACGGCGGTGTGGAAATGATTATTTCATTCTTTCCGGACCTCTTTATATCAACCATCGGCCGGTAGAGGGATATCGTTTTTATGCCAAATATGTGCAACGGCAAAAACTCTGGTTTGTGCAGTCTTTGTCTTACCCAGCGAGTTGCACACGTGCAGTTTCACGGCTTATTGAGCAGATAGATAACTGGCAAGTGTGGGAGTAGGTGAAAGGGCTCAGGTGTTCTATTGGGTTCAGACAGCCTGAAATTTTTAAAGAAAAATTTCAGGCTGTCTTGTCTCTTCCCTAAAAGATGGGTATCTTTGGTTCGTTTTTCATTTAACATTGATACTCATGCAGGATTTTGTTCATTTGCACGTTCATACGCAGTATTCCATTCTTGACGGACAGGCTTCTATTCCCCGGTTGGTAGACAAGGCCATGGCCAACGGCATGCGAGGAATCGCAGTGACCGACCACGGAGATATGTTCGGCATCAAGGAGTTCTTCAACTATGTCAACAAGAAGAACGGGGGTACGAATGGGGAGATTAAGGATTTGAAGAAGAAAATTGCCGCTTTGGAAAGTGGTAAGGAAGAGTCGGAAAATCCCGAAGCGGAGATTGCTGCCTGCAAGGAACAACTGGAGGCTGCGAAAAAGAAACTGTTCAAGCCGATTTTCGGTTGTGAAATGTATGTAGCCCGCCGCCGTCTGGAAGATAAGGAAGGTAAGCCTGACCAGAGCGGGTATCACCTGGTGGTGCTGGCCAAGAATCTGAAGGGTTATCATAACCTGATTAAACTGGTGTCGAAGGCATGGACCAAGGGATTCTACATGCGTCCGCGTACAGACCGTGCGGAATTGGAGAAGTATCACGAAGGGCTGATTGTATGCTCGGCTTGTTTGGGAGGGGAAGTGCCTCGACGTATTACGGCCGGACAGTTTGAAGAGGCTGAAGAAGCTATTCGCTGGTACAAGAATCTTTTCGGGGATGACTACTACCTGGAACTGCAGCGCCACAAGGCGACGGTGGCACGTGCCAATCATGAGGTGTATCCCATGCAGCAGGTGGTGAATGAAAAACTGATTGAATATGCCAAAAAATACAATATCAAGCTGGTATGTACGAACGACGTGCACTTTGTGGACGAGGAAAATGCCGAAGCCCACGACCGGCTTATCTGTCTGAGTACAGGAAAAGACCTGGACGACCCCAACCGTATGCTTTATACCAAGCAGGAATGGATGAAGACGCGGGAAGAAATGAACGAAGTCTTTGCAGATGTACCGGAAGCTTTGAGTAATACGGTTGAAATCTGTGACAAGGTTGAGTTTTATTCAATTGACCATGCGCCTATCATGCCGACGTTTGCCATTCCGGAAGATTTCGGTACGGAGGAGGAGTATCGTAAGAAATTTACGGAAAAAGATCTCTTTGATGAATTTACCCGCGATGAGAACGGCAACGTGGTAATGGATGAGGCTGCGGCGAAGGCCAAGATTGAGCGTCTGGGCGGATATGAGAAATTGTATCGTATCAAACTGGAGGCCGATTATCTGGCAAAACTGGCCTACGACGGGGCCAAACGACGTTATGGCGAGAACCTGTCGGAGGAGGTGCAGGAGCGTATCAAGTTTGAGCTGCATATCATGAAGACCATGGGTTTCCCGGGATACTTCTTGATTGTGCAGGACTTTATCAATGCGGCACGTCATCAGTTGGATGTGTCAGTCGGACCGGGACGTGGTTCGGCGGCAGGTTCGGCGGTAGCTTACTGCTTGGGTATTACGCAGATTGACCCGATTCAATACGATTTGCTGTTTGAGCGTTTCTTGAATCCGGACCGTATCTCTTTGCCTGATATTGATGTGGACTTCGATGATGACGGACGTGGTCGCGTGCTGAACTGGGTAACGGAGAAGTATGGACAGGAAAAGGTGGCGCACATCATTACGTATGGTACGATGGCTACTAAGTTGGCTATCAAGGATGTGGCCCGTGTGCAGAAACTTCCGTTGTCGGAGTCAGACCGTCTGTGTAAGTTGATTCCGGATAAACTGCCCGATAAAAAGCTGAATCTACCGAATGCCATTGCTTACGTGCCGGAACTGCAGGAAGCGGAAGTGTCTCCGAATCCGGTGTTACGTGATACCATCAAATATGCCAAGATGCTGGAAGGTAACGTGCGAAACACAGGTGTACATGCCTGCGGTACGATTATCTGTCGTGATGATATTACCGACTGGGTACCGGTGAGTACGGCGGACGACAAGGAAACCGGAGAAAAAATGCTGGTCACCCAGTACGAAGGTTCGGTGATTGAAGATACGGGGCTGATTAAGATGGACTTCCTGGGATTGAAGACCTTGTCTATTATTAAGGAAGCCATTGAGAACATTCGTCAGAGTAAGGGAATCGTACTGAATATCGATGAAGTACCGATTGACGACCCTGCGACTTACCGCTTGTACAGTGAAGGACGGACCATTGGAACCTTCCAGTTTGAATCGGCGGGTATGCAGAAGTACTTGCGCGAGCTTCAGCCCAGTACGTTTGAGGACTTGATTGCCATGAACGCCCTTTACCGTCCGGGACCGATGGACTACATTCCAGACTTCATCGACCGTAAACACGGCCGGAAGCCGATTGAGTACGATATTCCGATTATGGAGAAATACCTGAAGGATACGTACGGTATTACAGTGTATCAGGAGCAGGTGATGTTGCTGTCGCGTTTGCTGGCCGACTTTACGCGTGGTGAATCGGATGCCTTGCGTAAGGCCATGGGTAAGAAGTTGCGTGACAAGCTGGATCACATGAAGCCGAAGTTTATTGAAGGTGGAAAGAAGAACGGGCATGACCCTAAAGTACTGGAGAAAATCTGGGCCGACTGGGAAAAGTTTGCATCGTATGCGTTCAACAAATCGCATGCTACTTGTTACTCGTGGGTGGCTTATCAGACAGCATACTTGAAGGCCAACTATCCCTCAGAGTACATGGCAGCTACGATGAGCCGGAATATTTCGAACATCACTGAAATCACGAAGCTCATGGATGAGTGCAAGTCGATGGGTGTGAAGGTACTGGGACCGGATGTGAACGAAAGTAACCTGAAATTTTCAGTCAACTACCGTGGTGACATTCGTTTCGGATTGGGAGCCATTAAGGGCGTAGGTGAGTCGGCTGTGCAGAGTATTTTGGATGAAAGACGGAAAAACGGCGAGTTCAAAAATATCTTTGACTTTGTGCAGCGTGTAAATCTGTCGGCTTGTAACCGTAAGAATATTGAAAACCTGGCGTTAGCCGGTGGTTTTGATAGTTTCTCAGGTATCAAGCGTGAGGATTTCTTTGTGAAGAATGCGAAAGACGAATCCTTCTCAGATATTCTGGTGCGTTACGGTAACAAATACCAGTTGGATAAGGCCGCTGCTGCCAATTCTCTATTCGGTGGAGAACATGAGGTAGAGGTAGCTACTCCGGAGATTGTGCCGGCCCCGTCGTGGAGCGATTTGGAGCGTTTGAACAAAGAACGTGATTTGGTAGGAATTTATTTGTCGGCTCACCCGCTGGATGAGTTTGCCGTGATTCTGGAAAATGTGTGCAACGTACACATGGCCGAATTGACTGACTTGACTCCGCTGCAGAACCACGACCTGGTGCTGGGAGGAATCGTGACTGGGGTACGTGAAGGATATACCAAGACGGGAAAGCCTTACGGCATTGCAAAAGTGGAAGATTATTCAGGTACGGCAGAATTTGCTTTCTTCGGTAACGAATGGGTGGAAAAGAAGAACTTCTTCATGGAAGGTATGTTCCTTTTCATGAAAGGAAAGTGTCAGCCCAAGCAGTGGAAACAGGAGGAGTGGGAAGTGAAAATCAACAGTATCGAATTGTTGCCTGAAGTCAAAGAGAGGGTAGTAGAAAAACTGACGGTAACGGCTCCGCTTTCAGCCATTGATGACCAGTTGATTATGGAATTTTCTTCCTTGGTGAAAGACAGTCCGGGTAATGCCGAACTTCATTTCCTGGTTCGGGATGAAGACGGGCAGATGTATGTAAATCTGATGTCACGCACGATGAAGATTTCTGTACAGAAAGAGCTGGTCAACTATTTAAAAAACCAGCCATTGTTGGACTATAAAATAAATTAGTATATATTTGCGTAGAGAACTTAAAAACATAGAGAATTATGGCATTGAATATTAAAGATGACAACTTTGAGGCTATTGTAGCTGAAGGTAAACCAGTGGTGTTGGATTTTTGGGCTACATGGTGTGGTCCTTGTAAGCAAATTGCTCCATATATTGAAGAACTGGCAGAAGAGTATAAAGATAAGGTAAATATCGGTAAATGCGATGTGGATGAAAATGCAGATCTTCCTGCACAGTTTGGTGTGCGCAACATTCCTACCGTATTGTTTATCAAGAACGGAGAAGTTGTGGACAAACAAGTGGGAGCTACCACTAAATCTGCTTTGCAAGCAAAGGTAGAAGCTTTGTTGAAATAATTAAAAACAGATAAGTTATGGGAATGGAAGACGATTTCTTGTTGGAAGATGAGGACGATGAAAAAACCATCGAGTTCATAAAGAGCTATTTGCCTCAGGACATGAAAGAGGCTTTCTCGGACGATGATTTGTATTACATCTTAGATTTGATTGTGGATTATTATACCACGAGTGGTTGTCTGGATGCACAGCCGGACGATGAAGGGTATATCAACATCGATCAGGATGAGATTGTGAACTACATCGTTAAAGAGTCTGCCAAGGATGGAATGGGCCCGTTTGACCCGGATGCAATTTTCTTTGTCGTGCAGGGTGAAATGGAATATGGCAATCAGTTGGGACAAGTAGAGTAACGAAGTACCATATTATCATAAAAAATCCGGAGATGAAAAACAGCTCCGGATTTTTTGTTTTATAGTTTACGGAATTCCATACCATCAACAAGTTCTCCATTTTCATAAGTTGCAAGATACATCACGTGATCTGTCAGTTTTATTATTTTAAAGGCTTCAGTCTTTCCGTCAACAGTGAATACTAGTTCTTGAGAGTCAGAATTATAAGTGTAATTAAAGGTCATCTTATTTCCGTCTTCAGTCCAAATTACATCGCTGAAATTTTGTCGGAATTGTAAGGTAATGGGGTTGCCGTCATCATAGCTAAAACTGGTCCATTCGTCACCATATAAAAGAGATTCGTCGCCTACTACGAGTTCATCAGGTTCTGGAATACGGAAAAGTGTCATAGAGCTTTCTTTGGTAAGATTTTCTCCATCTGAGCTAAAAATGTCTATGGACAGTATATCTTGGGTTACTTGTTTTATCTGCCAGAATCCACCACTCCAGCTTTCATTTTCAAAGAAATAGATACGGTTATAGGCATCATACTTGAATGCTACTGTATAGGGCGTTTCCTCTCCTTCATAAACAGTGCACAATTTGTTGCCTTCTTTGTTTGTGAACTCTATTGATGGTTTTCCTAAAAATCCCCATTTTCCGTAAAGTAGTTCTATCCAGACTGTGTTTGTATATACCGTTAGTGTAAGTTCCTGTCCATCATTATCCTTTACTTTCAGCGTATCATTGGTTAACGAAAGAATGGTCCATCTCACTACCTTGCCATCTACACGATGGAGTGTAAGCAGGCTGCTGGCTTCATCATATTCATAGGCGATATCGTTTGCCGATGTTTCTTCTTTGGCTTTGTAACTACCGCTGCCGTCGTTATTGAAGGTGTAAAGGTCTTGTTCTTCCGAAGTCCAGGTATTGTATAGCAGGTTAATGTCAATGCCTGGTTCCGGAGTGGTGTCCTTTTTCAAGGTAATCAGTTCTCCGTCTTCATCTTTAATTTTCAGCGTATCATCGCTCAGTGTAACAATAGTCCACCGCATGACATCTCCATCGATGTGAATCGTGAGCGTCTGAGTTGATTCTTCGTACGAATAAGTGAACGGATACGTGTCTGTGGCACGTGTACCCGCTTTTCGGGTCAGTTTTGCGGTGGTTGTCCCGCTTGTTTCTGTGTAGACTCCCGTACCATCCGCATTGAATGTAATGGAAGTACCTTCTCCCATGTACCAGGTCTTGAGCAGTTGGGAAGGAACGTTTCCGATGTTTTCATCCTCGTTGCTACATGAGGAAACACCAATCAGGATTAGCATGAGCCACATGAGTGTGCTCGTCAATTTTAAAACTCTCATAACTTTGAAATTTAATGATATTATGTCGCAAATATCCCGAAATATTTGTGGGAGGACAAACCGATAAAATCTCTTTTCTGTATGAGAGTGGGTAAATGAAGTATATCCTGCTATATTCTCTGTATGAGATGTGTTTTATTACCACTCATAAGAGTAGTGATAAGGGATGAAGATGCTGATGGCAGTGCCTTCTTCCTTTCCGGGCAGTATCTGGAATGTAATTTTTTCTTTGTTATGGGTGTTCAGCAACTGTATACTCTGATAAATAATTCTGAGACCGGTACCAGTGCTTTCCAGTTTGTTGGAAGATGGAGCAAATGGAGTATATTTGTGTCCGTTGTTGTTAATGTGAATATTGGCTCCCTGACCGGCTTCTTCTATAATTAAGTCAATATGGCCTGCTTGATTTAGGTTCACAAACCCATGCTTGATTGCATTTTCGATAGGGATTTGTATCATCATGGAGGGGATTTGCAGGTCGTCTACATTTCCCTTTTTGTGCAGACTGAATGTGAATTGCTTACCTGTATCTTGCAACAATGCTACATAATTGGATACGAAGTCAAGTTCTTCTGAAAGCGGAATTGCAAAACGGTTGGATAAATCCAGTCCCTTGCGTAACAGGCGGGTGAGCCGTATCAACCGTTGATGTTCGGAGGTGGATTCCGGGTGTTGATTTATTTCATTGTTCAACACGTTGAAAAGAAAATGAGGTGAAATCTTTTCTCTGATATTTTGCATTTTCAGTTTACTGATTTCGTATATATGCTGTTTAAATTCTTGTTGCTGATTCTTCTTGACTCGTCTTTTGTATTCGATAAAATACACGACAAGCCCTAAAATCAGAATAACGCCCAAAGCTATTTCCAGCTGGAGTGTTTTTATTTCATTTTTCTGATTGGTTATCGTTATCCGGTTTTTGAGATGGGTAGTATCATTTTTATATCGTAAATCGAGTTCTGCCACATAATTATTGTGTTCTTTGCTTCGGATGGAATCTTCTATCGGTAGCTGGGCTGCTAATATGGCCAGGGCTTTGGAGTAATTTCCGGTACGTTTATAATATTCAGTTAGTACATCGTTTCGTCTTTGCTGATAGTTGATAGGTACATTTACAGTGTTGTCATGTGAAATCTGTTGAACTAAGCAAGCTGCTGTTTGTAAGTCATTTTGCTTTAATGCAAGTTCCAGTTCCATGGTCATGATATAGTAAATGCTAATTGCCACTTTTGTACTTTGGAAATAGGCCTTAGCTTTTTGCAGATAATCTTTGGCTTTATTCAAATCTTTGTTTAGCTTAATAGATAGGTCTGCATAATTTGCTTCTAATGTAGCATATTCTGAGGGCATATCATTCTGGTGTTGTGCTACTTCATCAAAAATCTTCATCAGATAGTTCCATGATTCTTCATATTTTTTCTGGTAGTAATAGAAATTGACGAAAGTGTTTAGTAGAAAATACCGGTTATATAACGGCATGTCATTAATTTGCGGATAAACCTTATTAAGATAATAATGGGCTTGTGGATAATTTTTCAGTTGTACATAACAGAATGCCAGCATAAAGTAACTGTTGTTCCTGTAAATCTGAGGCAAGGATAGCGAATCACATATAAAGAGAGCTTTTTTGTAGCAATAAGCTTGCATGGGAAGATCATTTAGTGTATAGTATACATAGCCTAGGTTGTTATAGACATTGGGTAGTCTTTTATGCATATTCCCTTTTTGGTAATATTGGATAGCTTTTTCATAAGCTGTTTTGGCAGATAAAGGATGATTGGAGTTTTCCAGTAAAGAGGCTTTGTTGTTTTCTGCTATTCCGAGAGTGAGGTAATGAATCGGTAATAATTTAGGAAGGCTAAGACAGAACTTTTCGCATCTGTTTATATAATAGAATGCAGAATCTTCTTGTTGTCTGGTCATAAGCAAAGAAGAATGCACGGCTTCTGCATAATAATATTCCGTGCTGTCCTGTGCCTGTTTCTTGGCTTTTGCCAGTAACATTTCAGCTTCTTGGGGCTTGTATCTGATGATTGAATCTTGTATCAGTGTAGTGAGCTGGACAGATGGTGATTTTTCATAGTCTGCGGTATGCTTGCATCCGGTGCTGAGTAAGCAAGCTATCCAGCAGGCACACAGTAAGTAAATGATGCTTTTCATAATTTAGAAGATACATTAATGTTTTATGGACAAAAATACAAATTTTTATGGACGATATAACAAATATTGATTCAGGTGTTTAATTTAGTGCATAAAATACGAATAATCCTGAATAATGTGGTAAAATAAATACATCAGGAGCTTTGCTTCAGAAGTAGGGAAGTTGGATTGTTTGGTATTGTTTTCTACATTTGTGTGAGTTTTAAAAAATCAGTTTTAATGGAGCAAAAGGCATATAAAATATTTATTATAGAGGATTCAGATAAAGATAGGGAGTTATTGGAAAAAAGCCTTGCGTCATATAATCTGTTTCAAGTTGTAGGGTGTCTGCCTGGTGGAGGTTCCGGAGCATTGGCTCTCATTCAGCGTTTACATCCTGATTTGCTTTTTATTGACGTGGAATTGCCGGGGCTTCCCGGATATGAGATTGTCAATAAGCTCCATGACGTGGTTATGTGGGATATGAAAGTAGTTTTTTATACTGCCTATCCTCAATATATGTTGGAAGCGATACGGAGTGCTGCTTTTGATTTTTTGCTGAAGCCTTTTGAAATGAAGGAGCTTGATTTAATTATAAATCGTTTTGTACAGGCAAAAATAGAAAAAAAGGAAGAGGTAAATATCGTGAATGCTATGCGTGGTATAGAAGGGGAGAGCGGTAAAGGTACGTTTTCTATTCAGCTGCCTACAGGGGAAATTCGTGTATTGCGTCTTTCGGAAATAGGATATTTTAAATTTAATGCTTCGCGCAGATGCTGGGAGGTCTTTTTATTTATCCAGAAATTACTGGCTATGCGTTCTTCTATCAATGCCATGAATATCTTAGGATTTTCTTCTCAGTTTGTGCAAATACATAAATCTTACATTATTAATATTCAACATCTTGCGATGATAGACGGGGATGAATGCATTATGTATCCGCCGTTTAATGGAGAGAGGCTGCCTATTTCCAGTAAGTATAAAAAAGTACTGCAAAGTAGTTTCATTCAGCTATAAATCAACATCCCCGTTTCTCAAGATTATTCTGAAAAACGGGGATGTTGATTTAATAAGGAAGAATATCCGAAAGTATCTTTTGCTGATACCAGGGATCATCAATTTCCTTTAATTGTTTTGCCAGTTCCTGGTAGAGTTCTTTCACAATTTCCGGATGCTCTTCCGGTGAAAGATTTTGCAGCTGGTAAGGATCTTTGACATCATCAAACAAAAGAGTTTTTGTCAGTTTGTTTTCTTTGTCGATGTATAATGCCAATGTGTACTGTTGCGTCTTGATACCTCTGGAACGGGGGAAATAAGAAATGACATTTCCGTCTTTATCTTTATCTCCATCCATATTTTGGATGTACAAAGCACCCGTAGGGCGAGCGACGGTCTGCACGGAATCTTCATAGAAAATCGGTGCGTAATTACTTCCCTGTACGTTTGCCGGAATATCCTTGTCCAAGTTGCAAAGTCCCAGCAGGGTAGGCATAATGTCTGGTGAAGACAACAATAAGTTGTCAACACGGGGACGTATGTGCTGTGGATAACGGACAAGGAATGGCACGTTCATGGATTCTGCATACGGTGAATTTTTGGGGTCATCCGTAAACTGACTGCACATGGTTTCTCCATGGTCGGAGGTAAATACTACGATTGTATTTTTATCGAGTTTCAGCTCCTTCAAGCAATCCAGAATTTGTCCGAAAGCACGGTCTACTCCACTGACAGATGCAAAATAATAACGGGCCGATTCAGCTTTTTCCCGCTGTCTGTCTGCATTGGGACGAATCAGCAGGCTGTCAATTGGCTGGTCTTTATACAGATTGAAATCTTCTTCCATGCAATCGTCCAAAGAGCGGTATGGACTATGAGGGGGATTCATGCCGACCATGATAAAGAACGGTTTCTTGGGGTCACGCTGGTTCTTGTCATTGCGCAAGTAAGAAATGACTTGTTTGGCTTCGTGGAGTGGAGACCATTCTTTCGGGTCATGACGTTTCCCGTCTGTATCCCAATAATGAGGGTTCTTATGTTCATCGAATGTACCATAAGAGTACCAGTAATTGAATCCATGACGACGCTCTTTCGGTGTATAGGCATCCCATACCGGGCGTTTGGTTTCTACATACTCTCCAGGATTTTCCGGATCATTGGGAGTCGGGAAATCCGCATGCAGTTTACCAAAATAGGCACAGTCATAACCGTTTTTGCTGAATACGTCGCTCACACATTCCACATCCGTACGGAGTGAACTGATGGGGCGTGTCGAATTACAGTTCAAAGGAATACCACTCTTGTTCGGATACATACCGGTGAGCAGAGAGCCACGGTGCGGACTGCTCAGCGGACAGTTGCTCATGGCTGAAGACAGTACCAGTGATTCCTTTGCAAATTTGTCAATGTGAGGGGTGTGTACCGGATCGGCTGCAAAGTTAATGTGTTCTTTAAATCCATTTTCATGCCAGAACCCCATTGCCATGTTACGATATTGGTCTGGAAATACGTAAATGACATTGGGGTACTCTTGTTCAGCAACTTGCTGTTTGCTGGCACAACTTTGCAATGAAAACAATCCGATTCCCCCTATTAGTGAGTAGGGAAGGTGTTTCATGGCTATATGTTGTTTATGGTTTTATTCGTTTACGAAAGAGAACGGCTGATTGTTTTCAATGTTTCTTTTACGAATTAAAGCTTCTTCATAATAGTAATCTGCATAGTTCAGAGGAACATCGATTTCAGCTCCGTGAGGGATACTTCCTACAGAGTGCATCAGGATAAAGTTTCCATTTTCTCCTACTTTTGCTTTGTAGTCAGGACCTGACAAGTTTTTGACTATGGTATCAGCCAGTTCTTTATAATTTTTTCCTTGACAGTATCCGTCCATTTCGTATAATGCCGATGCGATACATGCGGCAGCTGAAACATCTCTTGGTTCATTCGGAATTTTTGGAGCATCAAAATCCCAGTAAGGAATTAAGTCTTTCGGAAGATTGACATCGTTCAGATAGAAGTTTAATGTCTTTTCAGCCTGATCCAGATATCGTTTATCATGAGTGTAGCGATAGCAAGCGGTGTATCCATAGATAGCCCATGCTTGTCCGCGAGCCCAGGCTGATTCATGTGCATAGCCTTGTGCTGTCTGACGACTTCTTACACTTCCATCTTTCAAGGAATAGTCTACTACATGGTAGCAGCTGTTGTCAGTACGGAAATGATTTTTCATGGTATTATCAGCATGTGAAACCGCAATTTTATAGAATGTAGAATCGCCAGAAAGGCGAGTTGCTTCAAATAACAGTTCCAAGTTCATCATGTTATCAATGATAACTGGGCACTCCCATCCGCGTTTACCTTGCCATCCTTTGTCTGCATCCCAAGACTGGATAACTCCAGCTACCGGGCGGAAGCGGGTAGAAAGAGATTGTGCAGCAGTTACAATGACATCTTTGTATTCAGGTTTCTTGCACAAACGGTATCCGGTCAGATAGCTGCATCCAATCATGAAGCCTACATCGTGATGCCATTTCAGGTATTTCACAGAGTCCAAGTCTTCTGTATATTTTTCAGCCAGTTTTTTCCATTTTTCATTTTTAGTCAGGTCATAATCCAGCCACATTGTTCCAGGGAAGAAACCACTGGTCCAGTCGTCGATGGGCACATATACGATATTTCCCTTTTCGTCGATGGTACGAGGGTTCAAAATTTTACCACTTTTTTCAATCAGGTCAGTCTGCAAAGTGTGTTGAGCTTCGATGTTTTTGATTTCATTTTCCAGGAAGTTGTCTGTTTCCGCTGGTTTTTGCTGGCAAGCAGTAAAAGCGATGGCCAGCATGCTGATGAATCCTAAGTGCTGTTTGATCTTCATAAAAGGTTGTATTAAAAAGATTGTTTTGAATTTGTTTTCAAAATTAGACTTATTACTTGATTCTTATAGTACAAAATTGTCCAAAAAGCGTCTTATTCTGTTTGTGAAACGGGCTTTAAGGTGATTTCTTGCGGTTGCCCATGTTGGCAGGTTGCTTGAATTAGTGTATTACCCTCTTTATCTGTTTGAAGCCTGACTTGGGGATTTCCTGTGGAGTTCCATTTTCCTTTTATCGTAATTTGCCTTACAACTGACCGGCTTGGCTGAGAGGTCGTGTAAGTTTTTTCCTCAATATTCAGATTGGGAGAGCAAATGCTGAGCTGGATGTTTGATTTATTTTTCTTGTACATGACAAGTGTTTCAGCATCTGCTTGTTGTATCAGGTTTGCCTGCGCATTTTGGTATGACTCAAAAAAGCTGCAGGCTGTCACTTGTGTAAGTTTGTCAAATACAATGTGGGCCTGACAATCCTGTTGCTTGATGATATAGCTTTGTCTGGCTTCCTTTCTTTCTTTTTCTGTAGGGCGGAGCAGAATTAAATATTCGTATTCTGCATTTTGAGGAGCCTTTCCATGGTCTATCCAAGCTGTAAGAAACTTTCCTTCAGTTGCTTTTCGGCTTTTATTATGAAATGAATGTTGCAAGCCTTCTGTCTGGTGAGGCTTTCCTTTTTGTATGTAAAAATAATTACCAAAAGGATCTCTCAGTGTACAAGAATCTTCTAAAACTGCAGGTTGGTATTTTGCCGGTAATGCACATTGGAACAAGGTCGTTTCTGTGGGGTAGTTTACGTTACTGTTCGAGATACCACTTCCCAGACAGATAATTCGGTTGCCAAAGCAAGCTACCGACTTGCGTGCTACGAAATCAGGAGTGAAGTTTTTCAATTCACGTTCCATAAGTTTCATAGCAAACATGCCATATTTTCCTTCCAGGGATGTACTTCCTGAGAAATTTTCTTTAGAACGTGCCATGTTAGTACCTTTGAGAGGGCTATCTAATAATTCAAATGGAAGATGGATGGTGGTTGTACCAGGCATGCGATTCCAGTCCCAGCCTTCTTCCTTGAAGCCACTTCCTTTTCTGGATACAGGGTGTCCATTTCCCATAATTAGTACTGCTCCATAACTTTGATAACGTCCGTAACGGTTGTCTTTTTGGTAGATTTCGGCCCCCCACACATCGGTGTTATATCCTTTCAGGGTAATCATGTATTGTTGGTAACGATAGATTCCGGCTGAACCATAATTGAAAACAAAGAAACCTTCCGGATTCGACGCTGGTTGACATCCTTTTGAACGAAAGAACTCTCCTGATGGAGTAGAAGTTGTTTGCAGGCGAAGATAATCTGAAGCCAGTTGTGGGTCAAACTCTTTTCCTTCAGGCTTTTCTGCCAATGCAAGTTTGGCAAATGCTTCGATGTCTGATTTCTCCATTCTTCCACTGAACGGATGGCGTCCCCCCAGTGCAGGACTCCACTCTTGTAGGTTGCAATAATTACGCATGCCTTCTAATGCCGTACGGAATACTTTTCGTCCTGTCGGGCTGATTTGATAAGGGGTGTCAAGGGTAAAGCCAATATAACTGCCTACAGCTCCAAGTGCTCCGGTTGTATATCCCGGATAGAATCCTCCATGATGGAATGCGGTTCCGTCAACTTTTATTCCTCCTAATGTTCCAGGAGTGAAACATAATGAGGTAGAAAGCCATTCCGATAGCTGCTTCATCTGACACATCTGTTCTGTTTCTTTCTCAGGAAGAAGAGCAGCTACTACTTTGGGAATGAGTAATGTATGCCAAGTGTCCAATAATTCATCTCTACCTTCTTTGTAAGGTTTCCTTGTTTCTTGAATACCAGACCAGTAAGTAAGCATGTCTAAAATCTCTTTTTTGTCAGGTTGTTGATAGATCTCATTTCTCATCAGCCAGGCTGAGATATAAATCTGTCGGGTCTGATAACCGTAATGATGATTTGTACCCATTCCACTACCATAGGCAAATCCCTGGTTGATTGCATAACGGAATGTGTTGAAATAAAGCTCTTTTGCCTGGTCGTTCCCATTTTTCAGATAGTCTGCTGCAAATCCGCTCAGCATGTTTTCAATGTATTGCCACGTAATATCTTGTGATGTTTTCTCATCAGGGGCAACAAGCGGTTTTCCTGTATAGCCATTACCTGATTTTTCGATGTGACATTCCTCATATAATGAGCTTGCCTTTTTGATGAATTTCTTTGACAGATTTTCCTGGCAGTATTCGGTTAATCTTTGTGCTATCTTTTGTAAGTCCTTCTTATCTGAGCTTGTGAGCGAAATATTATTCATAGTGGGACGTTCATATTGTTCCCATTCCCAAAGTCTGCACCAGTGCCATAGGTCTCTGTTTGCTAACGAGTTATTTTCTGGCATTTGCATATCAGGAGTTGTACGGGCATTCATTTTTTTTACAGGAAACGTAAGTCTGTCCAGAAAAATTCTGCCTTTTTGTGCAGGTGCCGTGATTCGACAAGTTGTTAGGTTCTTGTCTTCCTTTTTTCCTTTCATCTGTTCAAATCCAATCCAGCAAGCTCTCCACCCAATAGCTGTCAGATGGAAACTGAACTTATACTGTACTTGCTGTTTCTCATTTAAGAATTCAAAGACAAGTGAGTCGTTTTGTATTTTTTCATTATAAATCCATAATGTGATACCGTAATTCTTTTCTGTTTTTGGCGTTAATGTAAGTGGGGCGTCTAGTGTCAGGAAGGAATGTGACTGATAGTCCCACTGTAAACTTTTTGTCCCATCCTTGTAATAAAGCGGGCTGAGTTCTATTTGGGAGTTTTCTGATACTTGAAATTGTGTAGGAATTCCTTTTTCAAAGCTGTATTTTTCAGCCTTCCCAATTAGTGATGTAGCTATAAGCAAGATTGAAATAAGATATTTCATAGCATTTTATTTAAACAGTTTCTGATATGAAATTTACTAAGAAACAAATAAAATAATTTTTAAGGTGATTAATATCCCTAAATTGTACAAATGGTGTATGTATATTGTATATTTTGTTTTTATGGTCTTGTATATTTCAGGATTTTTATCGAATATTGCAAGTAATAGCTTCTACGGGTCTAAGGAAAATGAAGAAAATACTTTTTAATTGTCTTTTATTAGTGGCGTTAGTTGGACTATTTCCTCGTCTGGCTGCTCAAAATATAACTTTCAAGCATCTTTCTACTGATAACGGCTTGTCGCAAATATCAGTAAATGATATTTATGTGGATGAAAATAATCTGATATGGATTGGTACACGTGAAGGATTGAATTGTTATGATGGAAATGACATTACAATTTACCGGTTGGAAAAAGACAATCCATATAGTTTGTTCTCAAATCATTTGTTACGTATTACCGGTGACAGGGAAGGACATCTTTATTTGTTGTGTATGGAGGGGGTTGCCAGTTTTGATATGGACACCCGCAGATTTGTTACACTACTCAGTGGAAAAGTGGATGCCATTACCTATTATCACGGACTTTACATAGCGTGTGGAAATGAGGTTTTTCGTTACAACAAAGAGAGTGGTAATTTTGACAGTTTTTTTCGGCTTCCTTCTGATAACGGAAATATTTCTTCCTTATTCTTCGATTCGTCAAAACGCCTGTGGATTGGGACGGAGCACGATGGCCTTTATCGTTGGGCGGAAGGCATGCAGCCTGTACATCTTGTAAATGGACAGCATGTGTCGTCTATATTTGAAGATTCTTCTCATAATATCTGGGTTGGTACGTGGAACGGAGGTATTTTTCTTTTTGATAATAAAGGGGAAGTACGTAACATACGTGCGTTGCTTTCGGGCAGATCGTCTTTTTCTTCTGATTTTGTGCGTTGCTTCGAAGAAGATAACAAGGGCTGTATCTGGATAGGGACTGAAACTGGACTGGATTGCCTGAATACCCGTACAGGTCGAGTGGAGCACTACAGCGAAGGGATTGATTCGTATGGACTGACTCATTCTTCTGTATGGTGTCTCCAGAAAGATGATCAGGGAACAATCTGGGCTGGAACTTATTTTGGCGGGGTGAACTATTTTAATCCGGAGTATGCAATATATCGTTTCTTCCAGAAAGAAGACAATCCTACTGAGGGGTTGAGCAGTCCGATTGTAGGAAATATGCTTGAAGACAAGAGAGGGCATATTTGGATCTGTACGGAGGGAGGAGGATTGAATCGGTTTGATCCGGAAAAAGGTACTTTCCAGTGGTTTGTTCATCGTCCGACTGTCAATAGCATTTCGCATAATAATGTGAAATCCATCTGGTATGATGAGGCGGAAGACTGTATATGGTTGGGACTGCACTTGGGAGGTATCAATAAATTGGATATAAAGACCGGGCAATTTACGGTGTATCGAAAGAGAGAAGGAGATAAGGAAACCATTCCATCGGATATTGTGCGTGATATTGTACCTTATAAAGACAGTCTGGTCGTAGCTACTCAGGCAGGTGTTTGTTTGTTTTCACGGACTACCGGAAAATGTCGCCAGCTGTTTCAGAACCATAAAGAGGGGAAACTGATTCGTATGGTAGCCGATCTGGAGTTTGACCAGAATGGAGTTTTGTGGATGGCTGTAACCGGTGAGGGTGTTTTCTCATATAATTTGAAGACGGATGAATTACTTCACTATGTCTATCGTAAAGGAGAATCATGTATCAGCAATAATAATGTGAACAGTATTTTTTGTGATAGCGAGAATAAAATCTGGTTTGCTACTTCGGGCAGTGGTTTGGATTGTTTGAATCAGAAAACAAATACCTTCCAAAACTATGATATGGCAAGTAACGGCCTTCCTGGCGACTGTGTATATAAAGTTTGTGAAGGAGAGCGTGGGGAGCTGCTGATGATAACCAATCAGGGATTCTCCTGCTTTGATTACCGTAAAGGAGTTATACGCAACTATTTGTCGGAGAATGGCTTCCCGATGTATTCCTTAAATGAGAATGCCTTATTCATGTCAAAGAAAAAAGAGGTGTTCTTAGGTGGTACTTCCGGAATGGTGATGTTTGCTCTTGATAGTTTAAATTACCGTTCGAAGCCTTATTCTATTATGTGGAGCCGTCTGGTAGTAAATGGCAAGGAAATAAAAGTCAATGATGCTTCTGGTATTTTAAAGCGTGCTTTGAACCATACGTCACAAATTACTTTGCGTGCCGACCAGAATATGTTCAGTATTTATTTTGCTACCAATAACTACATCCCGGAGAATAAGGAACCGATGGAATATCTGTTGGAAGGTTTCTCCAAGGAATGGACCATGGTGAGAGATCGTCCTGTTATTACCTATACGAACTTAAATCCGGGAACGTATACATTGTGGGTGCGTTCGTCCAATCCGAAGAGTCTAAGCAGTCCCATCAGCATGGAAATTGTGGTGAAGCCTCCATTTTATGCTTCAAACTGGGCTTTTCTGCTTTATGCCCTGATAGTAGGAGGAATCGTGTATTATTTGATGCGGATGTATCAGAGCCGTGTAAAACTACAGGCGTCACTGACCTATGAACAGCGTCATTTGCAAGATATAGAGCGGCTGAATCAGAATAAGTTACGTTTCTTTACCAGTATTTCACACGAGTTTCGTACTCCGCTTACCCTTATCATCGGGCAGTTGGAAAAACTGATGCAGACCTCTCAGCTTTCTCCTTCTGTTTATTCAAATGTATTGTTGGCTTATAAGAGCGGAGTGCAGTTAAAGGAACTGATAGGTGAGCTGCTGGATTTCCGGAAGCAGGAACAGGGAAAGATGAAATTGAAGGTGTGTCGAATGAACCTGGTCAATTTCCTGAATGAGACTTATTTACTTTTCCAGCCTTATGCCGAAAGTAAGCAGATACATTTGGAATTTCACAAGTCGCAGGATGAAATCGAACTGTGGTTCGACTGGAAGCAGATGCGTAAGGTGATAAACAACCTGTTGTCGAATGCCGTGAAGCATGTGCCTTCCCAAGGTAAAATTGTCATGGAGGTTGGCAAGACCGATGAAGAAGCATGGTTTTCGGTTGAAGATAATGGCAGTGGCATTCAGCCGGCGGACATTGATAAGATTTTCGACCGTTTTTATCAAAGTTCAGTGGATACAGAGATTAATGCAGGAACGGGTATTGGACTGGCTTTGACCAAAGGTATCGTGGAACTTCACCATGGAAAGATTTCTGTGGAAAGCGCTCAGGGTAAGGGAGCTAAGTTTATTGTACGTATACCATTGGGTAAGGAACTTTATACTGCAGATGAAATCATTGAAGAAGGAGAAAATGCTGTGGTTAGCCAGTTGACGCTTGATGAGCAGAAAAAAGAATTAGATACGGAATTGTCGGGGAAAATCTTTGAAGCAGAAGAGACATTCGTGGGAGGAAAAGAAGGATTTCGCCCTCATATATTGATTGTAGAAGATAACGATTCTATCCGTCGTATGCTGGCCGAGTTGTTCGAGGGAATGTATGAAGTGACAACTGCAGTTGACGGGCAGGATGCGCTGGAAAAGGTGGAAGAGGCTTCTCCACATGTTGTATTGAGCGATGTACTGATGCCACGCATGTCGGGTATTGAATTGGTAAAGCAATTGAAAGGAAATTTGGATACCTGTCACATTCCAGTAGTATTGCTGACGGCCCGTACGGAAATAGAACAGAATCTGGAAGGATTGAAAATCGGAGCAGATGATTATATTACGAAACCCTTTGATTCTCGTTTGCTGGTATTCCGTTGTAACAATCTGGTGAATAACCGTCGTAAGTTGCAGGAATATTTTACCAAGCAGCCTACTGTAGAGACTCCGGTCTTGGCTACGAATCCTTTAGATAAGGAATTCCTTGATGAGGTGATTGCTGTATTTGAACAGTATTTGGACGATTCAGACTTTACCATTGATATGCTGGCCCAGCAAATGCTGGTTTCGCGTACGAGAATGTATGCAAAAATCAAGGCAATTACCGGACAGACGCCTAATGACTTCTTTATTACCTTACGATTGAAAAAAGCGGCCTTCCTTTTGCGGAACAATCCGGAGCTGAATGTAACCCAGATTTCCGATCAGACAGGATTCAGTTCACCCCGCTATTTCAGTAAGCTTTTCAAGAAGGCATATCAACTGACACCGATGGCTTACCGGCAGGGAGAAGAATGACGTGTATTTTACTAACCTAAATATAAAAAGATGAAACAAGACCTTTTAGTTTGTATTTCTGCCCTTTCCGGATTGGCGGGATTGACCGGATGCGGTCAGGCGCAGAAGCAGGAAGCTCCTAACCTGAAGCGTCCGAATGTGATTTTTATTTATTCGGATGACTTGGGCATCGGTGACTTGAGTTGTTACGGGGCTACGAAGATTTCTACACCGAACATTGATAGACTGGCGGCTCAGGGAGTACAGTTCACCAATGCGTATGCTACTTCGGCTACGAGTACTCCGTCGCGTTACGGTATGTTGACCGGATGTTATCCGTGGAGAAAGGAAAATACAGGTATCGCTCCAGGTAATTCCGAGCTGATTATTGACACTACATGTGTTACATTGGCCGATGTGTTCCATGAAGCAGGATATCATACTGGTGCAGTCGGAAAATGGCATTTGGGACTGGGACCTGTGGGGGGAACTAATTTTAACGGGCTCATCAAGCCGAATACTCAGAGCATAGGGTTTGATTATGAATTTATCATTCCGGCTACGGTAGACCGTGTGCCTTGTGTGTTTGTGGAAAACGGAAGAGTGGCCGGGCTGGATCCTGCCGATCCGATTACCGTCAGCTATGATCATAAAGTGGGCGATTGGCCTACGGGTAAAGAAAATCCTGAACTGGTGAAGCTTAAACCTAGTCAGGGGCATAACAATACTATTATCAACGGCATTCCTCGTATCGGATGGATGACGGGAGGTAAGGCTGCTTTGTGGAATGACGAGGAAATTGCCGATGTCATCACTGAAAAAGCGAAAAACTTCATCTGTTCGTCTACCGATAAACCGTTCTTCTTGTATATGGGTACCCAGGATGTACATGTGCCGCGTATTCCTCATCCGCGTTTTGCCGGAAAGAGTGGTCTTGGTACCCGTGGTGACGTAATCCTTCAGTTGGACTGGACCATTGGTGAGATTATGAATACACTGGATAGTCTGGGTATTGCCGACAACACCTTGTTTATTTTCACCAGCGACAATGGTCCGGTGATTGATGACGGTTATCAGGATCAGGCCCGCGAAATGCTGAACGGACATACGCCGATGGGTATTTACCGTGGAGGAAAATACAGTTTGTATGAGGCTGGAACTCGTGTACCGTTTATTGTACGCTGGCCGGCAGCTATTCAGCAGCCTTGCAAGCAACAGGGATTGTTCTCTCAGATTGACGTATTTGCATCGCTGGCAGAAATCATGGAAATGCCGTTGGCTAAAGGAGTGGCTCCCGACAGCCATGCACGTTCGCAGGCTTTGATTGGAAAGGATCAGTCTGACCGTGAATATGTGGTAGAACAGAATCTGAACAATACGCTGGCCATTATTCAGGGTGAATGGAAATATCTTCAGCCCAGTGATAAGCCTGCATTGGAATTCTGGACCAAGACTGAATTGGGTAACGCGCCTGAACCTCAGTTGTATAATCTTCGTAAAGATCCTACGGAAAAAGAAAATGTAGCATCGCAGAATCCGGAAAAAGTGAAAGAACTTGCTACTTTACTGGATAAAGTAATTGCTTCAAAATAAGAAGTTTAAGATAAACTGAAAAACGTCCTTGCGTTTGAAGAAAAACGCAAGGACGTTTTCTTTCAAACGCAAGTGCGTTTTTATGTGTCTATTTTGTCTGGCTGAATCCCTCTGCTTTTAGCAGGTCGATTATGCGTTGTTTGAACTCTCCCTGAATGAGAATTTCACCGTCTTTCACGGTACCTCCTACACCACATTTGGTTTTGAGCAGTCTTCCCAGTTCTTTTAAATCATCTTCCGAACCGACGAATCCGGAAATGACGGTAACGGTCTTTCCGCCTCGTCCTTTTTTCTCGATACTGACCCTCAGTTTCTGTTGTTTCGGGTTGACAGTTGCCGGCTCTTCCTCTTCGTCAAGCTGATAGCTGAAGTCTGGGTTCGTGGAATATACAATGTTCAGACGGTCTTTCCAGTCGTTCTTTTTCATGTGAATTTAATTTAATCTGCTTCAAAGGTATGACATTTTTCAGGAATCGTGTTCAGGGTTTACAAGAAATAGTTTAATTTTGCATTATTGATTAATTGAACACACTCCGAATGGCGGTACGAAGTCGTAAAATGACGGACAAGATTCCTGAGCCTACTTTACGCAGACTCCCGTGGTATCTTTCGAATGCAAAGCTGATGAAAGAGAAAGGGGAGAAGTATGTATCTTCTACACAGATTTCCAGACAGATAAACATTGATGCTTCGCAGATTGCCAAAGACTTGTCGTATGTAGATATTTCCGGACGCACAAGAGTGGGCTATGAAGTGGACTTGCTGATTCAGGTGCTGGAGGACTTTTTAGGCTTCACGAATCTGCATAAGGCGTATCTGTTTGGTGTGGGAAGTCTGGGAGGAGCATTGCTCAGAGATTCCGGTCTGTCACATTTCGGGCTGCAGATTGTAGGGGCATTTGATATTAACCCGAATCTGGTGGGTACAACCGTAGAGGGAATTCCCATTTACCATACCGACGAGTTTGAAGAACGGCGGGCAAAGGACGGAGTGAAAATAGGTGTGCTGACCGTACCCATTAACATTGCTCAGGATATTACGGACAAGATGGTGGCCGGAGGTATTCAGGCTGTGTGGAACTTTACCCCCTTCCGTATCCGTGTGCCGGAAACGATTGTCGTACAAAACACGTCACTGTATGCACATCTGGCAGTGATGTTCAACCGTTTGAATGAAATTATAAAGAAATAACTCCATGAAAATTATTGCTATAGGCATGAACTATAGCCTGCATTGCCATGAGTTGCATGCAGGAGAAGCCTTGCCCCAGGAACCGGTTATTTTTATGAAGCCGGATTCTGCCTTGCTGAAAGACAGCAAGCCTTTTTTTATTCCCGATTTTTGTGAGCAGGTGGATTACGAGACGGAAATGGTGGTGCGTATCTGCCGTTTGGGAAAAAATATTTCCGAACGTTTTGCTCATCGCTATTACGATGCCCTAACGGTAGGTATCGACTTTACCGCCCGTGACTTACAGCGTGAGTTCCGTGCCGAAGGAAAGCCTTGGGAACTGTGCAAGGGATTTGACAGTTCGGCTGCCATTGGCGACTGGGTGCCGGTGGAAAAGCTGGGTGACATACAGAAGGTGAATTTCCATCTGAATATTGACGGAAAGACGGTGCAGCAGGGCAATACAGCTGATATGCTGTTCTCTGTAGACCAGATTATTGCTTATGTGAGCCGTTTCTGTACGTTGAAAATCGGTGACCTGTTGTTTACCGGTACACCGGTGGGAGTAGGCCCCGTGCAAATCGGGAACCACTTGGAGGGATTTTTGGAAAATAAAAAACTTCTTGATTTTTACATACGATGAAGATAAGAGTAGGATTTGGATTCGACGTACACAAGTTAGTGACAGGGCGTGAACTTTGGCTGGGTGGTATTCGTCTGGAACATGAAATGGGTTTGCTGGGACACTCGGATGCCGATGTGTTGATTCATGCCATTTGTGATGCCTTGTTGGGAGCTGCCAACATGCGCGACATTGGTTATCATTTCCCGGACAATTCGGCCGACTTCAAGAACATTGACAGTAAGATTCTGCTGGCAAAGACGGTGAAACTGATTGCCGAAAAAGGGTATCGGGTAGGTAATGTGGATGCCACGGTGTGCGCCGAACGTCCGAAGTTGAAAAAGTTTATTCCAGAGATGCAGGAAGTGCTGGCACGGGTGATGGAGGTGGATGTGGACGACGTGTCCATCAAGGCCACCACCACAGAAAAATTAGGATTTACCGGACGTGAGGAAGGTATTTCAGCCTATGCAACAGTATTAATTGAAAAAGATTAAAGGAGGATAAAAGATGAATCCGAAGTATTCTGTGGTGATTCCGGTGTACAACCGTCCGGATGAAGTGGATGAGTTGTTGCAGAGTCTGTGCGGTCAGACATATCAAAACTTTGAAGTGGTGGTCGTGGAAGACGGTTCTGCCATTCCTTGCAAGCAGGTGGTCGAGAAGTATGCGGAAATGCTGGATGTGCATTATTTTGAGAAACCGAATTCAGGACCCGGACAGACGCGCAACTATGCGGCAGAACGCAGTCGCGGAGAGTATCTGCTGATTCTGGATTCAGACTGTATCCTGCCCGAAACGTACCTGGCTGCGGTGGAAGCGGAACTCCAGCGGGAACCAGCAGATGCTTTCGGAGGTCCCGACCGTGCACACGATTCTTTTTCGGATGTACAGAAAGCTATTAATTATGCCATGACTTCTTTCTTTACCACGGGAGGCATCCGGGGCGGCAAGAAGAAAATGGACAAATTCTATCCTCGCAGTTTTAACATGGGAGTCCGTGCCGAGGTGTACAAGGCATTGGGCGGATTCTCTGCAATGCGTTTTGGCGAAGACATTGATTTCAGTATCCGTATTTTTAAAGGAGGTTACCGTTGTCGTCTGTTTCCGGAAGCCTGGGTATGGCATAAGCGTCGTACGGATTTGAAAAAATTTTTCAAGCAGGTACACAATTCCGGTATCGCCCGCATTGATTTGTATAAGAAATACCCTGAATCATTGAAGCTTGTGCATCTGCTTCCGGCTGTATTTACGGTAGGAGTCGTGCTGGTGCTGCTGGCTGCGTTTATCTGTCTGTGGAGCTTGCTTTTGCTGGCTTTGTTTGCCGTGATTATTTTTATAGATGCTTCTATTCGCAATAAAAGTATAAAAATTGGTGCACTATCTGTCATTGCTGCGTTTATACAATTGACGGGCTACGGTTCTGGCTTTTTGCGGGCGTGGTGGAAACGTTGTATATGTGGCGGAAAATCTTTCTCGGCTTTCGAAAAAACATTCTATAAATAAGACATTGTCCTCAATAAAATGTTCGGTAGCTCGTCGGTGTTTTTATTAAGAGATTGATGCATGAACGAGAAACTGAACATTACCCAGTGGGCGGAAGAAGATCGCCCGCGGGAAAAAATGATGCTGCACGGTCCGGCTGCTTTAAGCAATGCCGAGTTGCTGGCCATCCTGATAGGTTCTGGTAATACAGAAGAAACAGCGGTAGAACTGATGCGGAAGGTGTTGGATGATTGCCATAACCGTTTGAGTGAGTTGGGAAAATATACAGTGGACGACCTTTGCCGCTATAAAGGAATTGGTCCGGCAAAGGCCGTGACCATTTTGGCTGCCTCTGAATTGGGTAAGCGCAGAAGAGAGGAAGAACCTTCTGAGCGGAAGAAAATCACCAGCTCGCAGGATGTCTATGCCTTCTTTCACCCCTTGATGTGCGATTTGCCGGTGGAAGAATGCTGGGTGATGCTGCTGAATCAGGCTGCCAAGGTGATTGATACGGTTAAAATCAGTCGGGGAGGACTGGCCTCCACGCAGGTCGATGTGCGCTGTATATTGCGTGAGGCACTCTTGAAACGGGCCACTTCCATGATTCTTTGTCATAACCACCCCTCTGGAAACATTCGTCCCAGTCAGGATGACGACCGCCTGACCCATGCGCTGCTGGAAGCTGCACGTACCATGAACATCCGCTTGCTCGACCATGTGGTGGTTTCGGACGGCGATTATTACAGTTATGGAGATGAAGGCCGCCTTTAGTGTCTTTTTTTATCGGCCGAAGATGAAAAAATGGAGATTTTTCCCTAAGTTTGCGGAAAGAATAAAGATTGAAAGATTAAAGATTATGGACAACGAAACGAAGTTGAAGATTGAGGAAAAAATCATAGATATGTTGAAGACCGTATACGACCCGGAAATACCGGTAAACGTGTACGACCTGGGCTTGATTTATAAGATAGACCTTCAGGAAAACGGAGAATTGACCATCGACATGACTTTGACCGCCCCGAACTGTCCGGCAGCAGATTTCATTATGGAAGATGTGCGTCAGAAAGTAGAATCGGTGGAAGGAGTGACTGCCGCTACGGTCAATCTGGTCTTTGAACCGGAATGGGACAAGGATATGATGACCGAGGAGGCAAAACTGGAATTAGGATTTTTGTAAGATAAGGCTTATGGATGCGATGAAGAATGTATATTTTCTTTCGGATGCGCACTTGGGTTCGAGGGCCATTGCACACGGGCGTACGCAGGAGCGCAGGCTGGTGAACTTTTTGGACAGTATCAAGCATCGGGCAGCAGCCGTCTACTTGCTGGGCGACATGTTCGATTTCTGGTATGAGTTCAAGCTGGTGGTTCCCAAAGGCTATACCCGCTTTTTGGGAAAAATCTCGGAGCTGACCGATTTGGGAGTGGAAGTACATTTTTTTATCGGTAACCATGATATCTGGTGTGGAGACTATCTGGAAAAGGAGTGCGGCGTCATCCTGCACCGTGAGCCGCTGACCTGTGAGATTTACGGAAAAGAGTTTTTCTTAGGACACGGTGACGGACTGGGTGATAATGACCGTAAGTTCAAGCTGCTGCGCACGATATTTCACAGCAAGACTTTGCAGCGATTGTTCTCGATGCTTCATCCTCGATGGAGCGTAGAATTTGGACTGGAATGGGCCAAACACAGTCGCCTGAAAAGGGAGGGTGGACGTGAGCCTGACTATATGGGAGAGGATAAGGAGCCGCTGGTACTATTCTCTAAAGAATATTTAAAGAGCCATCCTGACATTAATTACTTTATTTACGGTCATCGTCACATCATGCTGGATTTGATGCTGAGTCGCACGTCGCGTATGATGATTCTGGGAGACTGGATTACCGAGTTCTCGTATGCGGTTTTCGATGGAGAAAATATGTTCCTGGAACAGTATATTGAAGGAGATACTTCGGTGTGATACTGCGTGAAAAATAAGAAATAATTCAGGCGCTGAGGAAGAACGTACATTCTCTTCAGCGCCTGAATTTTTATAGAGTTTGTATTGTAAGTTATCGAGCAACTTCTCCACTTTCCTGGCGGGCGAGCAGACCTTCTACTTCGGATACTTTCACCATGTTATAGTCGCCGGCAATGGTATTCTTCAGTACGGAAGCAGCCGTAGAGAAATCCACACGTTTCTGGTTGTCTTCGTATGCATTCTGTGCATAAAGCATGGCACCGCAGAACGCATCGCCTACTCCCACGCAGTCAATTACGTTGTCAATGTCGAACACGCGGGTGTATTTCATTTCTCCCTGTGCATAAAGTACCCCCGCAAAAGTGTGATGTTCTGAGCTCATCACATTGCGTAGGGCAATGTAGATGTATTTGCAGTTTGGAATTTGCTGGCTGATTTCCTTGCAGAACTTTTCATATGCTGCAGTATCGTATTTTTCACCGCTTCGGGTGGCCTTGAAGCCGGGAGCCGGAATTCCCGTGACAAGAGCATATTCACCTTCACTTCCGAACATGATGTCACTGCTGGTCATGAGCGGACGTAATACCTCCTGGGCTGTTTTTCCATAGTTCCATAAGTTCTTTCGGTAGTTGATATCGTATGAGATGGTCAGTCCCATTTCCTTGGCTATATCGATGGCCTCCTTACACACCTCTGCCAATCCGGGAGTCAGTGCGGCATCAATTCCCGACCAGTGGAAGATGGCTGCGTCTTTGAAAATCTCGCGCCAGTTAATCATTCCGGGCTTCAGTTCGGAGAAGGCGGAATTCTCACGGTCGTAGATAACGTTGGAGTTACGCATGGCAGCGGCTTTCTCCATGTAATAGGTGCCTAAGCGGTGTCCACCGAAAAGAATGTGTTTAGTTCCGATATTGTGAGAACGGAGCTCTGCGATACAAGTCTCTCCTAATGCGTTGTCCGGTAATCGGGTAATATATTCCACCTCTCCGCCAAAGTTGGCAATGGAGATGGCTACGTTGGCTTCGCTTCCTCCATAGTTAACCAGAAAGTCACGGCTTTGTTGGATACGTAAGTTATCGGGAGTGGTAAGACGGAGCATGATTTCTCCAAATGTTACAATCTTTTTGCTCATAATAGAAGGTTTTTCGTTTATTAGTTAGAACGTAGGCAAAAAGAAAGAGGATACTTCCTGAGGGAATCTCTCTTTGCCTTTGTTTCTGGCGCAAAGATAGTGAATTCCTTTGCAGGAGGTATCCTCTTTTAACTCTTTTAGGATTCCTGTGATTATTTGTTGTTCAGGATGTTCATGGTATCTGTAGCAATCATCAGCTCTTCGTCAGTAGGAATAACCACTACTTTTACTTTTGAATTGTCAGTAGAGATAATGGCTTCTTTGCTACGTACTTTGTTTCTTTCCGGGTCGATTTCTACACCCAGGAAGCCCAATGTCTTGCAGACACCAGCACGGGCAGTAGCCTGGTTTTCACCTACACCACCAGTGAACAAGATTACGTCAACGCCTCCCATGGCAGCTGCGTAGGCACCGATGTATTTAGTGATGCGGTAGAAATACATGTTTTCTGTCAGGATGGCACGTTCTTCACCTCTGGCTACTGCATCTTCCAGTTCGCGCATGTCGCTTGATTTTTCGAACATACCCAATACACCGCTCTTCTTATTCAGTAAGGTAGACATTTCGTCTGGTGTCAGGCTTTCTTTCTTCATGATGTAAGTGATGGCGCCGCCGTCGATGTCACCGCAGCGAGTACCCATCATCAAGCCTTCCAGCGGAGTAAGTCCCATAGTAGTATCAATACATTTTCCGTCTTTTACAGCTGCGATTGAACCACCGTTACCAATGTGGCAAGTAATGATGCGGCTGCCTTCCTGCGGAATGTTCAGGAATTCACATACACGTTTTGATACGTAGCGGTGAGAAGTTCCGTGGAAACCATAGCGACGGATACCGTATTTTTCGAAATATGAATAAGGTATCGGATACAGGTAAGCATAGTCCGGCATAGTCTGGTGGAATGCTGTATCGAATACGGCAACCTGTGGTACTTCCGGCAGAAGTTTCTGTACGGCGTAGATACCTTTCAGGTTGGCTGGGTTGTGAAGCGGGCCCAAGTCGCAGCATTCTTCTACAGCTGCAATTACGGCGTCGTCAATCAGTACAGAACCGCTGAACTTGGTTCCTCCGTGCAGTACACGGTGACCTACAGCTTTGATTTCGTGCAGGTTACTTACTGCTCCATATTCTGCATTAGTCAAAGTGTCGAAAATGAACTGTACACCAGTGGTATGTTCTGGCACGTCTTTTTCAATCACTTTCTTTTCACCGTTAGGCAAAGTCAGTTTCAGGAAAGAACCCGGAAGACCGATTTTTTCAATACCTCCTTGAGCGAGGACTTCTTTTGTAGTCATATCAAACAGTTTGTATTTGATTGAAGAACTACCGCAGTTGAGTACTAATACTTTCATATTTTATTAAATAATTTTTTGTGATGATGAAAACCATAATGCCACTCTGCAAAAAAAGTGAGTGGCATTATGGAAATAAATTATAAGAATCGGATGATTACTGTGCTTTGGCAGCGATAGCCTGGTTGGCAGTGATGGCAATCATCTTGTATACGTCGTCAATGCTACATCCGCGTGACAAGTCGTTTACCGGACGAGCGATACCCTGCAGGATAGGTCCTACGGCAGTAGCGTGGCCCAGACGTTCAACCAGCTTGTAAGAGATGTTTCCTACTTCCAGGCAAGGAACGACCAATACGTTGGCTTTTCCGGCGATTTCAGAACCCGGAGCTTTGCTTGCACCTACTCTTGGAACCAATGCAGCATCTGCCTGCAGTTCACCGTCGATTTTCAGTGCCGGGTCTAATTCTTTTGCAATTTTCAATGCTTCTACCACTTTATCTACTACTTCGTGTTTAGCAGAACCTTTGGTAGAGAAGCTCAACATAGCTACACGTGGGTCGATACCTGCCACTGCTTTTGCTGTCTGAGCAGTACAGATAGCGATTTGTGCCAGCTGGTTTGCATCAGGTACAGGAGTTACAGCTACGTCGCCCATTACCAATACACCGTTGTCTCCGCATTCAGGAGCGTGTGTCAGCATCAGCATAGCACCTGAAACGCAAGTGATGCCCGGAGCAGTCTTGATGATTTGCAGTGCAGGACGAAGTACATCACCAGTTGTGTTGCGTGCGCCAGCCAATTGTCCGTCTGCGTCACCAGCTTTGATAATCAGACAGCCCAGATACAAAGGATTCAGCACAAGTTTGCGAGCTTCTTCGATGGTCATACCTTTTTTCTTGCGAAGTTCACACAGCAGCTGTGCATATTCTTCTTGTTTAGGATTGTTTTCCGGGTCAATGATGGTAGCTTTGTGGATGTTGCCCAATCCCCATTCTTTGGCCAGATTCATGATTTCATCGGGATTACCCAATAAAATAAGGTCTGCTACACCGTCTGTCAATATCTGATTGGCAGCTTTCAAAGTACGTTCTTCTGTTCCTTCCGGAAGCACGATGCGCTGTTTGTTTGCTTTAGCGCGTTCAACGATTTCACTGATTAAATCCATGATTTATATGTTAAATTGTAAATGCTTGTTGTGTGCGGTAACGAGCTTTTTGTTTCCCGTTGCAAAAATAGGTATTTTTGTAATATCAAGTTTGCAAAAAGCGATTTTTTTTGCTTTAAAGTATGCAAAAACCTTTCCATCCTTTGTAGATATGAATAAAAAGCGGCTTAGGAAGAGATCGGTTTTTCTGATTATGTATTTTTGCATCGGTTTTCAATATAAAATATAAGGTATTATGATTCGACAGTGTTCTATTCTTTTTGGATGTCTGGCGTTAGGTGAACTGATTGTTTATTTGACGGGTATTAAGCTTCCTTCGAGCATCATCGGTATGCTGTTGCTGACTTTGTTTCTTCAGCTGGGCTGGATAAAACTAGAGTGGGTACAGGGGCTTACAAATTTTCTGGTAGCAAATTTAGGATTTTTCTTTGTGCCGTCAGGAGTAGCGTTGATGCTTTATTTCGATGTGATTACGGCGCAGTTCTGGCCGATTGTAATTGCGACGCTGGTCAGCACGATTTTGGTTTTAGTAGTAACAGGTTGGGTACATCAATTGGTTCGTAAGTATGGATTTTTTCGAAAATAAATTTTTTCTGCTGGCCATTACGTTTGGCTTTTTCTTCTTGTCAAAATTGTTGCAGAAAAAAACTGGATGGGTGCTGTTGAACCCTATCCTTGTGGCAATAGCCATGTTGATTTGTTTTCTTCAGTTTACGGGAGTTTCTTATGAGACTTACTCCGAGGCTGGTTCGTTGGTAGAATTTTGGTTAAAGCCGGCTGTTGTGGCATTGGGGGTGCCTTTGTACCTGCAGTTGCGCATGATAAAGAAACAGCTGATGCCGATTCTGATTTCGCAGTTGGCTGGTTGTGTGGTCGGACTGGTTTCGGTGACGATTATTGCCAAGTTAATGGGAGCTTCTCCCGAAGTGATTATGTCGCTGGCTCCAAAGTCTGTAACCACTCCGATTGCCATGGAGGTATCGAATGCGGTAGGAGGGATTCCTTCACTGACAGCTGCTGTGGTCATTGTGGTCGGATTGTTTGGAGCAATCTGTGGATTTAAGTTGCTTCAGGTAGGGCGTGTGGCCAGCCCGATTGCACAGGGATTGTCTATGGGAACAGCCAGCCATGCGGTCGGTACTTCACGTGCCATGGAAGTGAGTGGCAAGTATGGTGCGTACGCAAGTCTGGGATTGACCTTGAACGGAATTCTTACCGCTTTGCTTTCGCCTACAATTTTGCATATCTTAGGATTGTATTAAGATTTTGCTTTTGTACGAAATGAACTGAATGACCGGCTGATTTGTTATTTTCTTCAGATGTCGGTATTTGTTTGAAAAAGAAAATCCAATATGATAGCATTTAAACCAATAGAGCTGAGTGATAAGGAGACCGTGCAGAAATATACGTTGAACAGTCCACGGCGTAATTGTGATTTGTCATTTGTAAACTTGTACAGCTGGCACTTTCTGTATCAGACGGAGATTGCGGAAATGGATGGTTTTTTGCTGTTTCGTTTTTATGCAGACGGACAGTTGGCCTATATGATGCCTGTAGGTGAAGGAAGTGATATTCGTCCGGTGATTGAGGCGTTGATGGAAGATGCAAAAAGTCAAGGAGCTCCTTTCCGTTTGTTGGGTGTATGTGGCAATATGCGTGCAGAGCTGGAAAAAGCTTTCCCGGATCGGTTTAATTTTGTCTCCGACCGGGATTATGCTGATTACATTTATCTGCATTCCGACTTGTCCACATTGAAAGGAAAAAAGTTTCAGCCTAAACGAAATCATCTGAATAAGTTCAGGAGTAATTATCCGAATTATACATATAAACCTTTGACTTCCGACTTGATTCCCGCATGTCTGGAGCTGGAGACTCAGTGGTGCCGGGCGAACAATTGCGCAGAGAATCAGGCCTTGGAGAACGAACGTCGTTCCATGACAGCTGCTTTGCGGCATCTGGAGCAATTGGACGTGATTGGAGGGGTACTTTATGTGGAAGATGAGATTGTGGCCTTTACTTTTGGGGCACCCATCAACCAAACGACTTTCGATACGTGCGTGGAAAAAGCCAATACGGCTGTAGAGGGAGCGTACGCCATGATTAATTATGAGTTTGCCAATCATATTCCTTCGCAGTACATCTATATCAACCGGGAGGAAGACTTGGGATTGGAAGGGCTTCGGAAAGCCAAGCTTTCTTATCAGCCGGAAGTGATTCTTGAAAAATATATGGCGGAGTTGAAATGAGTGTGAAAGAGCAGGTCAGAATGTTATGGGCAACTTGCTTTCATGATTCGGAAGCGTTCATGGATCTTTATTTCGGTTGCCGCTATGCTGATTCCCTGAATGAGTATATGGAATCGGACGGGAAGGTAATAGCTGCTTTGCAACGTATTCCGTATTGGTTGACGTATGAAGGTATGAATGTGCCGGTTGCCTATATTTCGGGAGCTTGTACACATCCGGCATATCGGGAGCGGGGAGTGATGCGAAAATTGCTGGCCCAGGCTCATCAGAGCATGTTTCGGGAAGGGGTTCTGTTCTCCACTTTGATACCTGCGGAAGAGTGGTTGAAAGGGTACTATGCCCGTTCGGGATATACCCTTTGTTTTCAACGGAGGAAAAAGTTATTAACAACTTCTTGTTTACCTGTTGAAAACTTTCCTAATCGGTGGAAACTGGTTGAAATTCCTCCAGAAAGTACCTTATGTGGGGCTGCTTTCCGTTTTTATGACCATTTTCAGTCTGATTGTGAAAACTGTATACAGCATAATTGGGAAGATTTCCACATTATCTTGGCGGATTTACTATTGTCGGGAGGTCAGTTGTGGGGAGTTGTAGAGGAAGATGAGCTGCGGGGACTTTGCTTCTGTTTGCCGGAAGGGGAAAAACTGATAATCAGGGAAATGGCATGCAGGGATAAGACCGTTGAACAAGCTATGCTGCGTGGATTGTCTTCTCATTATGGTTTAATGGAATTGGAATGCTATTCTTTCTCCGATGGTCAGCCTTATGAGTTGGGGATGGCAAGAATCATTCATGTAGAGGCTTTGTTCAGATTGTTGGCAGGAATATGGACTGGAAACCATTATTTTAAAGTAGAAGGGGATGAGGCTCTTCCGCAAAATAATGGTTGGTATAACTTGGAAAGAGGAACATATTCCAGAGGTAAATTGAAAGGGCAGACTTATCAAGTGGTTTCTATCAATGAACTTACCCGACTGTTGTTTGACGGGAAATTCCCCTACATGAATCAGATGTTGGATTGAGAAGTTACATCCGGTTGTCTGCCGTCAGCATACGTTCCAGTTCTTCTGCCGTTAATTTCAAGTGGAACTGTCCGTGGTAAGCAATGGAAATGCCGCCAGTTTCTTCAGATACAATAATGGCCATGGCATCCGTTTCCTGTGATACACCCAAAGCTGCACGATGGCGAAGTCCCAGTTCTTTGGGGATTTCCAGGTTGTGTGAGACCGGAAGAATACAACCGGCTGCTTTTATCCGTTTGTGACTGATAATCATGGCTCCATCGTGTAGCGGGCTGTTCTTGAAGAAGATATTTTCAATGAGACGCTGGTTGATATTGGCATCAATCAGGTCGCCTGTACGGACAATGTCATCCAACGGGAAATCCTTTTCTATCACAATCAGTGCTCCCACCTTTCCTTTACTCATATTCAGGCAGGCCATCACGATAGGCATGATGTCTTCTTTTTCTGTGTCCGTCTTTTTGTTACCTTTCAGGAAACGGAATAGGCTGTTGCTGCGGTGTCTGGAACCCAATGACAATAGGAAATGACGTATCTCGTCTTGGAACAAGACAATAAGCGCGATAACTCCTACACTCACCAGTTTGTCGAAAATAGAACCTAATAGTCTCATCTGGAGTACCTGTGACACGATTACCCAAATGATAATGAATACCAGGATGCCGATAAAGATATTAATGGAGCCCGACGACTTCATCAGCTTGTAGGACTTGTATAACAGAAAGGCTACCAGCAGAATGTCGAGTATATCTTTGAAACTGAGTATGTAGATGTCGAAAGGCATAATTAAAAGTATGTTGAAGTTCGTGTCTTAAATCATTGGTTTTGCAGGGCATTGAAAATCCGGACGGTTTCTACGGCTGCTTTTACATCATGTACCCTGAGCAGGTTGGCACCTTTCATCAAGGCAATGGCGTGTACGACAGTTGTTCCGTTCAGGGCGTTTTCAGGTCCTCCTCCCAATAATTTATAAATCATTGATTTGCGGGATACCCCTACAAGTATCGGAAGTTGGAATATGGAGAACTCTTCCAGTTTGTTCAGTATTTCATAATTATGTTCCAGTGTTTTTCCGAAACCAAATCCCGGATCTATAATAAGGTCTTTTACACCTGCAGCCCGGAGCTTCTCGATTTTTTCAGCAAAATAAAGGATGATTTCTTTAACCGGATGCTGGTAATGTGGATTCTTTTGCATGTTTTGTGGATTTCCCTGCATGTGCATCATGATGTAAGGCACTTTCAATTTTGCCACAGTAGAAAACATGTTTGCATCCAAGTCGCCGGCAGAAATGTCATTGATGATTGCCGTACCGTATTCTTCTACGCACATCCTAGCTACGTCGGTACGGAAGGTATCTACAGAAATAATGGCATCAGGGAATTCTCTTTGGATAACCTGTAAACCGTGTTTCAGCCGTTTCATTTCTTCTTCCGGAGATACATCTTCGGCATCCGGACGTGAAGAATAGGCACCAATGTCAATAATGCGTCCTCCTTCTTCTATAATCTGGTGTACCCGGTTGACAATATCCTCTTCCGCTTGTTTACGGCTGTCGGCATAAAAAGAGTCGGGGGTTACATTGAGGATACCCATTACCTGAGGACGGGATAAATCCATCAGTTCTCCGTTGACGTTGATGTATTTTGCAAACGTTTCTTCCATTTGTTTTTCCTTCATTTTAGCCTTGCAAAGTTACGTACAATAATTTGATTTGTGTGGGTTCTTTCTTGCGAATTTTCCTTGCTGGATAGATTTTTACCCCCTTCAATGTGCTCTTTTTTCTCTTTTTGGCAAAAAAACAACTCAAAAGTTTGCAGATTACAAATTTAGTTGTACCTTTGCAACCGCAATTGAGAACGAGACTATCGGGCGTTTAGCTCAGCTGGTTCAGAGCATCTGCCTTACAAGCAGAGGGTCGGCGGTTCGAATCCGTCAACGCC